>Ga0315314_1000284_pt1 | contig 64278 bp, 50 predicted proteins | sample TDP9_MG_FD_203631 | JGI IMG/M metagenome (GOLD analysis project Ga0315314, IMG submission 203631) | Freshwater sediment microbial communities from Lake Towuti, South Sulawesi, Indonesia - TDP9 | ecosystem: Environmental > Aquatic > Freshwater > Lake > Sediment | place: Indonesia: South Sulawesi...
TTTGGTCAGGGTTTTAATAAATCTCTGTGGTTTCATGCCGATAATCTCCTGATTTTGTTTTCATTATCAGAAGTTTCATCGGCAAAAGGCACTTATTGTCTAAAAACTTTTTACAGATAGCTTAGCACAAGCAGAATAATGGGACCCGATGAACAACCTGTGAGCCCTGGCGTAACCCATAAGATCCCCGGCGTAACTCACGAAAAGATTGTCGGTTGGCCGGGCGTTGTGGTAAACATCACAGATTTACAACGAAGGATTGAGAACTTGGAGACGGAGCTATCCAGAGCAAAAATTGAGCCAAAGCCAGACGAGGCTTTGTTGGTAAGGATAGCTAATCTTGGGGCTGAAATAGATTCTCAGAGGACAGAGTTAAGAACAAGTATTACGAATTTGAAGAAGGAGCTATCCGAGGACAAAATTACGCCAAAGCAATACAAGTCTTTGCTGGTCAGGACAGATGAGCTTGAGGCTGCAATAGAGTCCCAGAGGGAAGAATTAAGAGAAGATATTACGAAATTGAAGAAGGAGCTGTCCGAAACCGAAATTATGCCAGAGCAATACGAGGCTTTGCTGGTAAGGATAGATGAGCTTGAGACTGTGCTGAATTTACAGAGGGCGGAGGAGAGGGCAGAGAAGATTTTACTGGTCAGGATAGCTGACCTTGAGGCTGAGTTAGAGCCCCAGAGGGCAGAGGAGAGAACAGAGAAGGCTTTGCTGGACAGGATAGCCGAGCTTGAGGCTGCAATGGAGTCACAGAGGGCAGAGATCGAAAACTCGAAAAACGTGTACCGTGTGTACGAGGTTGCAATAGAGTCACAGAGATTGACTATAGAAACCTTGCAAAAACTATGCCGTATGTACGAGGCCGAAATAGAGTCCCTGGGAAAGTCAAAGAGCAGTGAGAAATCGCCACTGCCTGAAGAGCCAGAGACTCACCAGTAGCAGGGCCATGAACAAGGAAGTAAGAACAATGTCGTAAACCTGCCAGAGTTTCTTTGATTTTACCCTGGCATTGAGGCAGCCATGTCTCATTCGGTCGGTTTGTGACAATGGGACAATTTGAAAGTCCGGGACTTTGCAAAATTGGTGTTCCTGTTATGGGCGGTTCCACTGCTCAATCATCTGTTTGATTTTTTCCGGATTCCAGCTCTTCGACTTGGGATAGTCCTGGTTCTCTTCAAGCTCCTCAATGGACGGGGTTTTTGACGGCACACCATCGGGCGGAACCTCTACGCCGGCAATCCACACCAATGCGTTTAGCACAAGTTTGCGAAAATCGTTGTGCGCCCAATTGTAGTGCCAGTGTCCGCCGGTGAAGCCGAAGCCACGTCCACCGCCTGGCCTTTCATACGCCCAAGCCACGTGTTCCGGCATACCCATTCGCGCACGAACGTGCGGATTACCACCGTGGGCGTCATCCTTTCCTTTTCGCGTGCTGTCAGGGGGGACAGCGGTGAGTATCGGCGTTACATTCTGCATATTCTCCACAAACCGCATGTGGTAGTACCACTCATCATCTATCGCAAAAGGCCTGACACCACGGGTAATGGGATGTTCGGGAATTGTCTTAAATTCGGCCTTCCAGTGCGGATTGACCGACCAGAATGTCTCGTAGTACCCGCCTATCCAGCTAAGCATATAATCACCGGGCTTGCCCTTGGGCACCTCGACCGCATAGTGGAGACAGGCTATACCGACACCCCCTTTGGCTAACTCGTCCACCTTCTCAAGGTGCTGCATAACGACGTGCCCTCCGCCACCGTCACAGTAAATAGCAATCGCATCGGCATTATCGAAAGCGGTCGGGTCGTTGGGCCAGCCGTCAAGGTATGTCGTAGCATAAACCTCAGGCATATTCTCATTCAAGAGTTTTGCCAGCAGCAGGCAGCCGGCGTTGTGCTCGTGGGCGCCGTAACCGTGGCTGCGCGGGCCGGCAACTAAAACTATCTTTTTCCTTTCCTGCATTTTCAACCTCTTTAAGAAAATATCTTTGAACTGTACCATCATCGGCGGCCCCGAATGCAACTGCAGCGCCAGCACACCTGAAAGCTCACGCTGTCCTGCATCGTTATCGATTATCTCAGAGGTAACTTTACCGTTGAGCTTAAGAATAATATGGCCGCCTCGCGCAATGATGTCATAGTCGTTCCAGTCGTTTTTATTGATATTGGCAAAAAGATTGTTCGAATCTCCAATTGATGTGCGGGTCATATTACCGTCGGAGCCTATAATGGTTTTTTGCCCCCGCTCGGCGAGCATTCCCCGGCCGCGCTCGTCATAAAGAGCGCCGGCATATTGACCGGCCAGGTCGATATCAGCCTGGTAGCCGACGGCGTGGCCATCCTCTTCTACTCGGCTGCGAATCTGAATGCCGGAGTTGGCCGCCCCGTCATTGCCGCTCCGCGGCAATGCCGGGCTGATGCGATACTTCAACTTCAGCTCGAAGTCGTCAAGCTCACCAAATTGCCAAACCAGAAATTGATTCGTTTTCACGGGATTCTGCTGTGTCGAGCGGGCGGTGATTGCACCGTCCTGGACCGACCAGTAACTCATTTTGGGTGATTTCCAGCCGTCGAGAGTTTTGCCGTCGAAGATGGGCTTAAAACCGGCTTCCTCAGCGATAGATGTGTTTGCAAGAAGCCTAAGAACGCCTAACATCATAATCCAAACGAATTGTAAGTAAATCTTACGCATAATAATTCCTCCTTTGCAAATGAGCGACAGGAATACAGTCCCATACAAAAACAGCTTGAGCCGAAGCTCGTTGGCGTGGGATAGAAATCCATATATAAAATTTAGTTATGCTGCGGCACTTAGCCTGCGGCACGCCATTGTTTTTTAACAAACTTCAGACCATCGGTATAGACCTTCTCGCGGCTTGGGAAGAAATCCCGCCAGACACGAGTGGCAGCAGCGAGGTCCGGCAGGGCCCTGCCGAACGCTTCAATTACCAGCCATCCATTATAACCGCCTGAGCGTAGTGCCTTGAACGTGCCTGGCCAGTCAATGTGTCCTTTGCCAGGTGTGCCGCGGTCGTTTTCGCTGATGTGCACATGCTTAATCATATCGACGTGCGGACCAATACAGCCGACAGGGTCCTTCTCTTCGATGTTGGCGTGGAAAGTATCATAAAGTATGCCGAAGTTGGGATGGTCAACAAGCCGGACGTAATCCGCTGTGTCAGCCATTGTGTTGAGAAAATAGCATTCGAAGCGGTTGAGATATTCCACGGCCAGAGTCAGGTCGGCTTTAGCGGCAAGCCCGGCTGCCTTGCGGTGCACTTCAACTGCCCGCTGCTTTTCCTCCACTGTGGGTGGCTGGCCTGTAAAGACACCCAACGGCTGATAGAAAGGCCCGCACAAAACATCCGAACCCAACGCCGCCGAGCAGTCAATCGCCCACTTGAGGTGTTCAGCCGCTCCCTTACGATGGTCGGCGTCAGCACTAACGGGATTGTGCTCCTCGTCCGGGATGACCGTTACAGACGTGCAAGTCAATCCATTATCCTTAATCGCTTTACCGACCTTTTCAAAGTGTGCGACTTTGCCCTCGAAAAGAGGAATCTCGACGCCATGATAACCGACCTTCTTGAGCGTTTCTAATAGTGGAAAATCTTGTTCGGTAACGTGCGTGGTCCACAATAACATATTAAATCCGACTTTCATTGCAGTTTCTCCTTCTACTTATTACGGTTAACAATTCTGTTGTCTCTGCAGATAGCAAATTGTTTATTAACTACTCACCAATCAGAATCTTTAATAATGGATTATTTCCCAGCTGGGGAGAGCGGCTTCAGACCGGCTGCCCAGGCGCAACCTCGCCGTAAAAGCTCGGCAGCAGGCGGATTTTTAATAGCTTTTACATCGTGGCCCAAAGCGCAATGAAAGACCCGGCCTTTACCGTATTTAAGCACAAACGCCATCGGATAATCTTTGCCATCGACCTTGGAACGGGCGGTCGCAAGCAGGTCAATCGGTCTGTCGCCTGCAAGACACGTGTATAGCTCATCCTCGGTCTGGAAAGAGGCCATGCCCTGCGTAATGGGATGTTTTTTATTGACAATGTCCACGTGGAAAGGCCCTCTGGGGTCGTGAGCTCTGAGGTTCGGGTCCCAGACGCGGCCTGCCAGATTGCTATATTCGGGCCAGTCCCAAAATGCGCCACAGCCGAAATGCAAAACAAACAGACCCTTACCATCACTGACAAATTTTTGCAGGTTCGCGCGAGCCTCCCGGCTAGGTGTGGGCTTCTCCCAACTCATAAAGTGCACCACGATTACATCGTAGTTGTCCGCCTTGTCCGTTCCCAGGAATTCGGGCTGTTCAACTATATTAACCTCCATTCGCCGGTCTTCCCGGAGAACTTCAGCCAGTGCCGGAGCCGTCTTTTGCCATTCATGAGCCGGGTGGTCGATGCCGGTTACTAACAGCACCTTCTTAGTTTGCGATTCTCTTTGGCCCTCGACCGAAGCTGTCTGGTTCAGACTGCAACCAGCCATAAAAATGACCAGTGCTCCGAATACTTCTGCATATTTCATAATTATTCTCCATAGCAATACTGCTGCGAAAGATGAAACCGTTCTACCTCGAAGTTTTCTTCGGTGGGCTAAAGCCCACCCTACGAAACTGCGTATCCTCTCGGCTTTTTTGTAGTCGTTGGACTTACTTACGGGTATTGGAGCAGGGTAACAAAGCACCCGTTTATTGTTTTGTAACATAACACGTGCTGTTATTGCTTGTCAAATCTTATTTCATACCCTCTTGCCCCCCTTGTTAATTGTGATAGAGGGTGTTGCATAACTTATTTCAATATGGTATAAGAACAGTGTAGGGGCGGTTCGCGAACCGCCCTGCCATAAGGCATCCTGTGGAGTACGAACAGGTAGTCAAAAGTTGGTAATCGGTTATATGGAAGCAACAGAATTAAAATCAGCGATAACAGAGCTGTCGGCCCGTGTTGATAAAATCCGGGACTGGCTTTGATTTGTCCAATAAGAAATCCAAATTGCAAGAACTGGAAGAGCGGATGTCCAAAGAGGGATTCTGGGACAATCCGGATTCAGCCCAGTCCGTGGTATCGCAATTGAGAGCGCTTAAAACAGTCATTGAGCCGGTTGAAGAAATTGAGCGCGAGGTTAAAGACCTTAAAGAGCTGTTTGAATTGGCAACGGCCGAATCGGATGAGGAAGAGCTGCGACAGTTAGAAATTGACCTGGGCGTACTTGTCAAAAGAATCGAACAGATTGAATTAGCCGGGCTGTTATCCAGACCAGAGGATATGAAGAACTGCTTCTTTAGTATTCACGCCGGCGCGGGGGGAACAGAGAGCTGCGATTGGGCAAGTATGCTGCTGAGGATGTACACGCGGTACTTTGAAGCAAACAAATACAAATTCCAGGAGCTCGATATTACGCCGGGAGAAGAGGCGGGAATTCGGTCGATAACGCTGCGGGTCAGCGGGCCTTTTGCATTCGGCAAACTCTCGTGCGAGACTGGTGTTCATCGACTTGTTAGAATCAGCCCATTTGACGCAAACAAACGGCGGCACACAAGCTTTGCGGCTGTAGATTGCATCCCGGAGTTTGAAGACGATATCGACGTTGAAATAAATGAGGATGACCTGCGGATTGATTTCTATCGTGCCCGCGGGGCCGGGGGACAGCACGTGAATAAGACCAGCTCGGCGGTACGGATTACACACGAGCCGACCGGTATTGTGGTGCAGTGCCAGAACGAAAGAAGCCAGCATAAGAACAGGGCGCAGGCAATGAACGTACTCAAGGCCAAATTGTATATGCTCGAGCAGCAAAAACGTGACGCCGAGCTTGCAAAACTTTACGGCAATAAGGGCGAGATCGCCTGGGGCAATCAGATACGAAGCTACGTCTTGCAGCCTTATCAAATGGTCAAGGACCATCGAACCAATTTCCAAACCGGTAACGTGGATGCGATATTAGACGGGGAGCTCGATGGATTTATCGAAAATTATCTGCGGCATCGAGCCAAAAACAGGCTAAAGTAAAAAGGAAAATGAAGGTCAGATAGGATGAAAGAGATTATTGATGTCGAATTAAAAACAAGGACGGTTGATCCGGCAAAATGCCGGACAAACCTGCTTGCGGTCGGACTGTTTTCTGATGTCAAAGAATTAGACAAGCTAACCAGAGAGCTTAACAGCAAGCTCGACGGTGCAATCGAGCGGCTTATTAAATCAGGCGATTTCAAACCAAAAGAAGGAACCAACGCAATCGTTTATGGCAACGACAGGATAGGAGCCGAAAGAGTTCTGCTGGTCGGCTTAGGTGAAAAGAAAAAAGCTACGCTTGATACCGTTCGCAAAGCGGCATCCAACGCGGCAAAAAAATCAGTAGAGATGAAAATAGAAACTATCAGCCTGGCGCTGCACAAAGCATTTGGCGGACGGTTCGATTTGTCTGCAATGGGCAGGGCTATGGCGGAAGGGACATACTTTGGGAGCTACCAATATGATGAGTTCGTTACCGAGAGCGAAAACGGACGGCTGGACCGGCTTAAAGCCGAAGTAATTGATTCTGATTCGGTAAAGACAAAAACGTTAAACAAAGGAATTTCCAGAGGAGCTGTTATCGGCAAGACACAAAGCTATGCCCGGACGCTGGCAAATCGCCCGGCCAATGTAATCAATCCAGCTACGCTGGCGGCTGCCGCAAAAGAAATGGCTCGTGAATCAAAGAGATTGAGCTGTACAGTGTTTGACGAAAAGCAGTTGGCTGCCAAGGGTATGGGCGGAGTGCTTGCAGTCGGCTCAGGCTCACAAAATAAGCCGAGATTTATCGTTTTGAAATATAGCCCCGCCGGCGGAGCAGCAAGTCATCAGCCGACGGTCGCTCTGGTAGGCAAAGCAATAACTTTTGATTCCGGCGGGATAAGCATTAAGCCGGCTGCCAATATGAAAGAGATGAAATTAGATAAAAGCGGCGGTATTGCGGTATTGGCAACGATGAAGGCTGTTGCGGAGCTGGAACTGCCGGTCAATGTTTATGGGATAATTCCGTCGGCGGAAAACTTGCCGAGCGGAACGAGCTATCGACCCGGTGACATTATCACAACCCTCAGCGGCAAGACCGTTGAGGTGCAAAATACCGACGCCGAAGGCAGAATGATACTGTGCGATGGTCTTAGCTATGCCGTCAAAGAAAAATGCGATATTATCATTGACATAGCAACATTGACGGGCGCCTGTATGGTAGCTCTCGGCAAATATATGGCCGGTTTGATGGGCAACGATGATAAACTAATAAAGCAAATACAGACGGCATCGCAGGACAGCGGTGAGAAGGTCTGGCCGATGCCGAGCAGCGAAGAGTACGCAAAAGAGATGAAGAGCAAGATAGCCGACCTGAAGAATATCGGCAGTAAATGGGGCGGAGCCTGCACCGCAGCAGCCTTTTTGAGGCAATTTGTCGGTGATGCAAAATGGGCACATCTGGATATTGCCGGTATGGATGTATTCAGCAAACCTACGGAATTTTCAGCGGAAGGCTCAACCGGTTTTGGCGTGCGATTACTTACTACTTATCTTATGAATTTAACGTCAAAAAAAACCTGACCTAAAACGAGCCCGGCTAAAGATCGGAGCAGAAGCAAAAGGGGAGCAACAAATCCGGCTAAAGGCCGGATAGTGAATCAAAAAATGGCCAAAAAAAACAAGACAATAGATACAGAGAGAATCAGAAAAGCGGTTAAGGAAATACTCTTGGCCGTTGGTGAAGACACCGAGCGAGAGGGCTTAAAGAAAACACCGGAACGGGTGGCAAGGATGTACGCTGAACTTTTGGGCGGGATGCACGAGGACCCTAAAAAACATCTTCACAGCGTCTTTGCCGAAAACTACGACGAAATCGTTCTGCTGCGTGACGTACCATTTTACAGTATCTGCGAGCATCATCTAATGCCGTTTATCGGTTCAGCTCATGTTGCTTATTTACCTTCGGGGATGGTGCTTGGTGTCAGCAAATTAGCTCGCGTCGTGGACAGTTTTGCCCGCCGACTGCAGACGCAGGAAAGACTTACGTATCAGATAGCTGATTTCATAATGCACAGCTTAAAGCCGCAGGGCGTCGCAGTTGTGCTGGAAGCTTCACATAGCTGTATGACCATCCGTGGTATAAAGAAGCCCGGCTCGATAATGGTAACATCGGCACTTCGGGGGATATTTAAGAGAGACCCAAGAAGCCGAAATGAAGTTTTAAGCCTGATGCATAACGGCAACAAGTAACCCCTGCCAGATACAGGCGGGGGACAGAAGGGACTTTGTTAATGCATAAGCTGGCCAGACAGGTACGGTTTTCGATTAATCCTTTCCTGCCCTGCCCTTCGGAGGGGCGAGGCCTGCCGGAAGAAAACGAGGGATTCAATTCTTATGTATCTATGCCGGCTGGTGAAGGACTGTCAATATTCTTAGAATTATCTGTCGAAGTGATTGGTGAGGTTGAAACGGCCACAGGATTTGTTGTTAATGTAGCTGATATTGACAGGAAGGTTCGCAAATTCGCGGTGCCGGTTTTTGCCGAACGAATAAAACAGGATTTTCATCGGGCAAGACATATCGGTTTTTTCGCAGTTACTGGACTCCTAAAATCGGCCTGGAGCAGACTGGCTGATAAGTTTGGGCCGGCTCATTTAAGCAAATTGAGCCTGAAGCTGAATCCTTTCAGGAAAGTAGCTATAGAGTCGAAGGATTTGGATATGGTTTATTTCAGTGAGAAATTCGAATTTGCGGCGACGCATAAGCTCTGGAACGACGATTTTTCCGAGAAGGAGAATTTTGAGGTTTTCGGAAGATGCGCAAACCCTACCGGTCACGGCCACAACTATATCGTTGAGGTTACTATAAAAATGCCTGCCAGTAGAAATGATTTCCATATCAGTGATTTTGAAAGGGTAGTCTATAATGAGCTTATAAAACTCATTGACCATAGGAATTTGAATACCGACGTTAGCCATTTCAGCAAAACCAATCCTACTGTTGAAAATATTGCAGCTTTCGCATGGAATAAACTCGTGGGCAAATTTGGCCAGGCGGTTCTGCATTGCGTTACTGTTTGGGAAACCGATAAGACATACAGCTCGTACTACGGCCAAAGTAACAGCGAATAACGTAACTGCGAGACTGGTCGCAGTCTCATTCGCGGAAGCGATTTGAAAATATTATCGGACACATAACCGATAACCTAAAGCTATGTTCTTTATTTGCCGATACTTATGTTGTAAGAAAATCTTTGTCGAAGCCGCTCCAACACATAAGACTCAAGACACAAGTCTTCGGTTCAGCGTCTGTAGTCTTGGGTCTGTAAGGGCTGTATTTAATTGTATGCACAGCCTACGGAGACGGAGTCTAACTAACCCCACACCAATTGAGCCTTTGCGGGAGCCAGCCATATCGAACGCAGATGGTGCTCTTTTTACAAAGGACAATTGATGCAGGGTCGCCAAAATACAGCTGCGGCAACAAGGATGTAAAAAGCACAGGGACAAACTCAGAGGTAAAGCCACAGATGGCTGAAGAAGATATACCATTTTAAATTGACTATTTACTGTTGATTATTGAAAAGCAAGAAGCTGAATTCTCAAGTTCGTAACAATAGTAAATAGAAAATAGTAACTTGTTTCGATGGAGCTTATATGACGGTATTGATTACGGGCGGGGCAGGTTTTATCGGCTCTCATCTGGCGGAACGGCTGCTCAAAGACGGCAATAAGGTGCTCGTTATCGACAACCTAAGCACCGGCAGTTTGGAAAATATCGAAAGTTTCAAAGAGCATTCCAACTTTGAGTTTGTTGAAGGCGACATCCGCAATGTCAAACTAATGGAACCTCTCGTAGAGCAGAGCGAAGCGGTCTTTCATCTGGCTGCGGCTGTGGGCGTCAAGCTGATAGCTGAAGACCCCGTGCATACGATAGAAACCAATATCGGCGGAACTGAAATTGTGCTGGATATAGCCAACAAATTCGGCAAGAAAATCCTCATAGCTTCAAGCAGCGAAGTCTATGGTAAAAGTGAGGCAGTCCCATTTCGTGAAGATGACGATATTGTGCTCGGCAGCACGAGTCTGTCGCGGTGGTCGTATGCCTGCAGTAAGGCGATAGATGAATTTTTAGGCCTGGCTTTTTACCAACAATATGGATTGAGCGTAGTAATCGGCAGGTTCTTTAATACAATCGGGCCCAGGCAAACAGGCCGGTACGGAATGGTGGTGCCGCGGTTCGTCCAAAGGGCGTTGAGGAATGAGCCTGTCCTGATATATGGGACGGGCAAGCAAACGAGATGCTTTTGTTATGTGGCCGACCTCGTGGAGGCAATTATCAGCCTGACGAATCGCGAGCAGGCGGCAGGTAAAGTATATAATATCGGTTCAAGTGAAGAAATTGCGATTGAAGAGCTGGCGGATAGAATTATCAAAATGACAGGCAGTAAAAGCAAAAAGCAATTTGTGCCCTATGAAACCGCCTACGGAAGGCCTATTGAGGATATGATGCGGCGAGTACCAAGCATCGAGCGAATCAAGAAAGCTATCGGCTGGGAACCGAAGACAAGCCTGACCGAGACGTTGAAGATGATTATTGATAACGAAAAGCGTAAAATCTAATCTCACACTTACGTGTGGGGAACTGTACCACACACGAAAGTGTGTGGAATCCAAAAGGTATATGATATTATGAAAAAGGCATTGATTACCGGTATCACAGGGCAGGACGGCTCATATCTTGCAGAGCTGCTGCTGGAAAAAGGTTATCAGCTCTGGGGAATAATGCGGCGAAGCTCGTCGTTTCATACAGGCAGGATTGACCATTTATATAAAGACCCCCACGAACACCCACGACTGAGGCTGGTTTATGGTGATTTGACCGACGGCGGCAACCTCTCAACAATTATTAACGAGGTTCAGCCGGACGAGGTCTATAACTTAGGCGCACAAAGCCACGTTCGGGTAAGTTTCGATATGCCTGTCTATACGGCTGATGCGGATGCTCTGGGGACACTGCGGCTATTGGAGGCAATCCGTTCGAGCAATAAGCCGGCTAAGTTCTATCAGGCCTCCAGCAGCGAGATGTACGGCAAGGTTGTCGAGACCCCGCAAACAGAAAAGACGCCATTTTATCCGCGAAGTCCATACGGCTGTGCGAAGGCATACAGCTTTTGGCAGACGGTGAACTATCGAGAAGCTTATGGCTTATTTACGTGCAATGGGATTTTGTTTAACCACGAATCACCGAGGCGAGGCGAAACATTCGTTACGCGAAAAATTACACGAGCAGCGACGCGAATTAAATTAGGTCTGCAGGACAAACTTTTTTTGGGCAATCTGGATGCAAAACGAGACTGGGGTTTTGCCGGCGATTATGTCGAGGCAATGTGGCTTATGCTTCAACAAGACAAGCCTGATGATTATGTTGTGGCCACAAATGAAAGCCATTCGGTCAGGGAATTTGTGGAAGAGGTGTTCGGCTATCTTGACCTGGATTGGCAAAAGTATGTCGAAATCGACCATCGCTATTTCAGGCCGAGCGAAGTTGACTGCCTGCAGGGCGATGCAAGCAAGGCAAAAAAGGTCCTCAAGTGGGAGTCGAAAGTAACCTTTAAAGAGCTTGTAAAGATGATGACCGATGCTGATATGAAAATCGCCGAGAACGAGAAAATTATCGAAGACCACCAGAAAACAAACCAATGAGTGGATTTTTTGAGAATAGACGAACTGTTGTTACCGGCGGGGCCGGTTTCTTAGGCGGTTATGTTACCAAAGGACTGCAGAAACGGGGCTGTAAGAATATCCTTGTGCCGAAGATTGAAGACTATGACCTGGTCAACATAGATGACATAATCCGGATGTACGAAGATATGAGACCAGATATTGTTATTCACTTAGCTGCGGTCGTGGGCGGAATTGGGGCCAATCGCGAACATCCGGGCGAGTTTTTCTATAAGAATCTAATGATGGGCGTTCAGCTCATTGAGCAGGGCAGACTACGAAACATCGAAAAGTTTGTTGCGATTGGTACGGTTTGTGCGTATCCGAAATTTACGCCGGTGCCGTTTAAGGAAGAAGACCTTTGGAATGGATATCCGGAGCAGACTAATGCACCATACGGGCTGGCCAAGAAAATGCTGCTCGTCCAATCGCAGGCTTACAAGGCAGAATACGGTTTTAATTCGATATTTCTGCTGCCGGTAAATCTTTATGGGCCCGGTGATAATTTTGACCCCGCCAGCAGTCACGTCATACCGGCGCTGATAAAGAAGTGCGTCGATGCCATTGATAGTGGTGCGGACCATATTGACTGCTGGGGGACAGGGAGTGCTTCGCGCGAGTTTATTTATGCCGCTGATGCCGCCGAGGGGATTCTTTTGGCGACGGAACATTACAACGGCTCCGAGCCGGTCAATATCGGCGCCGGATTTGAAATAACGATAAAAGAGCTTGCTGAAAAGATTGTCAAGTTTACAGGCTTCAGCGGTGAAATTCGCTGGGACAGCTCCAAGCCGGATGGCCAGCCGAGACGTCGGCTGGATGTCTCAAAAGCCAAACAATACTTCGGCTTTGAGGCCAAAACCCCCTTCAACGAAGGCCTTAGGGCGACAATAGATTGGTATCGAGAACATAAAAATGAATATCGAATATCGAATATCAAATATCGAACAAGGAATGATGAAAGAAAATAGTTCACTTCGATATTCGAGATTCCTTGTTCGGCATTCATTATTCATTTCAAATATTTAGCCCCACGTTTTACGTGGAGTTCCAAGTATTTTAAACAATGTCAGAACGATTCTTTTTATTATTTTTATTAGTATGTAACGGTAAGCTGGTTAGTGCCAGGGAGAATCTGGCGCTGCGCAAAAGTTATACACTCTCGCCGAAGCCTAATTATCATTTGTGCACTGACAAGTCCGATGTAATTCAACTAACAGATGGCAGAACATCCGGCAGTCAATGGACGGATAAGAGCACTGTAGGCTGGCAGAAAGCCGAACCGGCTGTAGAAATTGTGATAGACCTCGGTATGAAATCCGTTATCTATGAGGTGCGGATTCACACTGTTGGGGGAGGCTTTGCAGAAGTAGAGTTTCCTGAATATGCCGCTGTGTTGCTGAGTGACGACGGCCGGGAGTTTCGATTCGCCGGACTGGTCAGCAGCAAAGATTTGGAAAACGTCCAGGCACGAGGCTACCGCCGAGTCCCCCGGACGATGAGCGTTGAAGATATAAACGCCCCGGGACGATACGTCAAGCTGGTAATAAGACCAAAATGGCGTTATGTATTCTTTGACGAGGTAGAGATATTCGGGGAATCGCTTTCGGCTGCTAAAAATATAAAACCTCGGGACGACCTTGAAGTGTTCGAGACATCTGAGAAACTGCTCAAGAGAATTGACGATTATCTACAGTTGAGCGAAAACACTGCCGCCATGCTCAAAGCTGTCAAAGAAAATCGGTCGATGCTATCCAGCCGGTTCAGTGAGAAAATCCTTTCCGAGCTGGAGGGCTTAGCTCTGAAAGCAGATATAACAACAAACAAGATACAATCAGCCAATGAGCTGCTTGGCACAAAAGAACAGGCAGGAAAAACCCGGGCTGAAATATACAAGAAGATTTACGGGAAGCCGTTTGTGTGCCTGCCGGCAAATCCGATGGAGATGGTATTTGAAAAAGAGATGTCCCTTGGTGAAAGTGCCAAGGACATAAGCGTTCAAATGTGGCGGAACGAATACGAGTCGGCTGCATTTAATATTGTAAACTGCTCTGATGAGGCGATGACAATGGCTGTTTCTATTTCGCCCCTGCTCAATTCTGAGGGCAAGAAAATCGAAAATAACAAAACGTTTACAGTCAGAAGAACGATATACGTTAAAGGCAGTACGGTTGGTTCAATAGCAGATGCCCTCGTTTTGCAGTCGGAACGTCCCTTTAATTTGCAGCCGGGCGAGCTAACACAAATATGGTTGACGATATTTAATCCCAGTTTGATGCCCGGCAGCTATAAGGGACAAGTCGGGGTTTTGGCAAAGACCGCAGAATGGAAAAACCTTCCGATGGAAACCATACCTATTACCATAGAGGTTCAAGAGCACGAATTCCCTGAGAGTATTGCCCTTAATACATGTAACTGGGCGTATTATAAAGCTGCCTCTATGGCCGAGATGGCCGAAGACCTTCACGAGCATTATATTAACGTTTATGTTGTTCCTCCGCAGGACCTGCCTTTTCTGCGATTTTCATCGGACCGGCCCGGTGTCGTTAGAAAACCAAATTTCACAAATTTAGATAGCGCTCTTCGCCATCATAGTTACGCAAGGACATATCTTCTTTGCCTGGACTTTAATAGCAATAAAAAAGATTACGGCCGATTCGGACAGGTCGAATGGATGACTCCGGAATGGAAGGCCGTTTTTTCACAATGGCTGAAAAAGCTGGTAAAACATCTCAAAGATGCTGATGTCGATTATGATAAGTTTGCGCTGTATCCGTTCGATGAGAGTCTGTGTGATGATTTTTATCAACTGGCTAAACTAATCAAAGCTGTGGACCCGAAAGTAAGAATCTTTGCCAACTCCTTCGGCAAAGGCCCAAAGGAATTTATGCCGTTCGGGGAGCTTATTGATATATGGTGCCTTCAGGACAGCCACTGCGAGGGAAATCCCCAATGGCTGGAGCAGATAAAAGACTTCGGGAAACAAGCCCCGTTAGAAAACAAAGACTTTCTTCCAACGGGGCAAGTCTGGACGTACGAGTGTTTAAGGCCGATGAAAGCCCAAGACCCTTATTGGTATTATCGCCTGATGCCGTGGCGTGCTTTTAAGCGAGGTCAAACCGGGGCTGGCTTCTGGATTTACTACTACGAACCTGGTTTTGAGGCCGGTGCTGTTCCCTGGGATGACACTCTAAGGCCCGAGGGCTTCTCCGGCGTTGTCTATGGCAGCCAGTCAAGTCCTGTACCGGAGCTTGCTGAGAATATCGTTCCCTCGCGCCGCTGGGAAGCTTGGCGAGAGGGAGTCGAGGATTATCAGTATCTCTATGAATTGCAGCAGGCGATTAACAAGATAAGAACAGAAGACCCGGCAAAGGCAAACAAATTGCAGGAAACCCTCGACTGCCAGGTCAATCGCGTATTGAACAACCATCATGACGGGAAGATTGTATATGAAGCCAGAGAAATCTTGTCGGATACACTGCTAAAATTAACAAGTCAAGGAAATTGACCGCAACAGAACACACTTAAATAATAAAAGCCCAGCTCATGGAGTTTCATTACCAACACGCGTTGTTACCTGATGATAATAAACTGCTTATAGATATAAATGAAGCATCGGTCAGGTTGTGTGATAAATTAAGCCGTATAGACATCGATTGTCTGGACGTATCAGATGCCGGCAAGAAGTATTTCAGCGACCAGGTCAGGAACATAAGAAGCACGTTACGGAACTTTTCGTATATTCTGTCCTGGTCAATTGCATATAGCAACGTTCCATACGACGAATTTGTCTTCATCGACCACGGCGGCGGTATTGGAGTACTATCATTGTTGGCTAAAGAGCTTGGCCTGGGCACAGTCATATATAACGACTTATGGGCTCCTTACTGTAAAGATGCCCAAATTATAGCCGAGGCAGTTGAAGCAGACCGGGCGGACTACTACGTTCTCGGAGATATGGACGAACTGGTTGAATTTTTGAAAGCGAACTCAATCTCCTGTAATGCACTGGCTTCCTACGATGTAATTGAGCATATATATAACATAGAAAAGTTTTTGTTAAGGCTTTCTGATTTGTCCCGGCTTCCAGCCGGGCTTACTGTTGTGATGGCTTCCAGTGCAAACCCGTTTAATCCGCTGATAAAAAGACATCATAGGGAATTTCAGAAAAAAGCCGAATACGGCGGCAGAGAAAAAAACCGAGGTTGCCGGGAAGACTATCTTACAAAAGCCTACTTCATTGTCCGGCAGGAAATCATATCTAAGCACGCTCCCTCACTTTCGGGCGCCGAGGTCCGGCGATTGGCAAAGGCCACCAGAGGCCTGATTGAGCCGGACATCAAAGAGGCCGTTGATAAATATATTAAAACCGGAAACATCACCCGTGAGCCAGACCATCCGACAAACACGGTCAACCCTTATACCGGCAATTGGGCGGAACGCCTTCACGATATTGAGCATCTAAAAGAAATTCTTTCGAATGAAGGCTTCAAGGTGGATATTCTCGCAGGATATTATGCAAATTCAAAAACCAATCATCCTCTTAAAAGATTCATGGGTATCGTTCTGAACCCGTTGATTCGAACGCTGAAGAACAAAGGTTTGTTCTTTGCGCCGTTCTATACAATTTATGCAAGGAAAGGTTCGTCTTTAAGTTAGCAATTTCATCCGGCCCGGCAGCTTCACTGCCGGGACGGATTTATCAACGAAGATACCGAATGTCGCTGCGAAAACGGATAATAATAAATGCCGGGTCGAACTGGGCCAGCATGCTGGCGGGCGCGGTAGTTGGTATGGTGCTGGTTCGAATTATATTGCGCGACCTTGACGCGACAGGCTACGGCGTCTGGGCTTTGCTGGCTACAGGACTGCGCTATCCTATGATTCTTGAAAGGGCATTTATGTTAGCGATAAATCGCTTTGTGGCTTTTTACCGCAGCGATGTAAAAGAATTAAATCGTTTTGTCTCGGCCTCATTGATAATACTGACCGGCTTGGCGATTTTGACCGTCGTAGCTGTAACACTGCTGTCCTTTGTAATTTCAGATATATTTTCCGCGATTACACCTGAATTTGCGCGCGATGCCAAGATTACGTGCATACTGGTTGGTATTACGCTGGCCTTCAAGATGCTCGAGGCAACTTTTAGTGGAACATTACAGGGATGTGAGTATTACACCCGTTATAACGGGATTGTGATTATAGCTAATCTACTCCGTGCGGCTCTTACCGTTGGGTTACTTGTGTTTTGGAAAAGTATAATCGCCGTCCAGTTGGCGTTTGGAATTGCAGCGGCAATATCTGCACTATTGATGTTTATTATTGCGCGAAGGTCGATTGCTAATCTAAGCGTAAATGTTCGTCTGATTAATAAAGAAACACTGCGGCAGCTGTGGCAATATACGTTCCACTCGTTTGCCCGCTCAGGCAGCTCAATTTTTATGTTCAGCACAATGGCGTTACTGGTCGGCTGGGCAGGTACTGCAGCGAACGTCGCCGTGTTCGATATTGCCTCAAGGATTCCAGGGTTCATGCGTGGTTTCCTTGCGGCTGCACAGGTGGTTTTTCTGCCGGCTGTCTCCGAACTCTGGGCAAAAGGCCGAATTGAGGCAATAAAAGCTGTAATTAAAAAGGGAACCCGTATAAGCTCGGCTCTGGCCTGTGCTTCACTGCTTTTATTGTTTGTCTTCACGGAAAAAATTCTGGCTTTCTGGCTCAAAGGCGCAGTTCCGGAAGGGACTGCTTGGGTGATGAGAGTGCTAATCATATCTGTCCTTCCAGGCGGGCTTTTTGAAATATGGCTGCCGGCCTTAGTTGGAATAGGACATCTGCGAGGCCTGACCATTGCATCAATTGCGGCTGCATTGATAGCTATTTTACTTGAGCTGATACTTTTGCGGGGTTTCGTTACCGTCCCAATGGCACCGGCGATAGCACTGGTTGTCGTCTTGTGGGCCAAGACAGGACTCTGGCTGCCCTTTTACGGTCTTCACAAAATAGGGATACGTCCCTACGAATATTTGAAGGACAGCTTGTATCAACCGCTCGCAGCAAGTGTTGTTTCAATTGCAGTACTGTGGATTCTGAACAATGTTCAACCAAAAGGAAGTGTTCATTGGCTTATTATGCTCATAATGGCCCTTGTTGTAACGGCAATTTTCACTGTAATCTCATTGAGGAAAGAGGCGGCTGATTTATTTTTAGCAGCCAAAATAAGATTAGAAGGCGCCAAGGAACATCGAATATGAAGGTCCTTGTTATCAATCAATGCTCTACCAACAAAGGTGACAGAGCCATCCTGTTTTTCGTGCTCAGAGAGCTGGCCCGCAATGGCATTGACCAGGTTACGGTATCCGCAAGCAATCCGGAATACTGGGAAGACAAACCGGATTTTCCACCGTTAGGTGTCCGCCGAAAGGCGTCCCTTCCGGGACTGCGGACTGATGTGGCTGTTCGAGTTATTCCGTGGGGATGGGATACTTCCCGCAAAAAAGATGTCGGTTTTTGGGGCAAAGTAATTCATCGAGTATGGAAAGTGCTCCTTAAGAGACAAATTCACTTTCCCTTAGTACGTAACTGCCTGATTGCAGGCAAACGTCCGTGGTATCTTCGATTCCTGGTCAATAAGCAATTCGTGGAAGCCGTTAAAGATGCCGATATGGTCCTCAGCACCGGAGGCCATCACGTAACAACGATGTTTGTGCCCGATGCGGTTACTCCGCAAATCTTCGATATGGCGGCAGCTTTGCTTTACGGCAAACCGCTGGTGCTCTGGTCACAATCTATCGGCCCATTTAGCTTCAAGTTACCCAAAAGCAGATTGATGGTACAAAAAATACTTTCCGGTGCTTGCAAAATATATGTCCGTGACGAGGCCTCGGCAGACCAGATAAAGAAAATGGGTGTATCTCTGGAGCACGTATCGAAGACCTGCGAATCTGTATTCGGCCTGTTTGACATTGTGAAATCACGAACCAGGCCTGGTGAGCGCCCGCCAGTAGTGGGAGTTGCTGTCTATGTGCATACACGCGCCAACCAGCTACAAGAACATAAAAATCACCCACGCTATTTTGCATCTTTGATTGACCATGCCATAGAGGCCGGATATAAGGTGCGTTTTTTTCCGATGGAGCTGCAAGGCACAGACCGGGCCTGTATCGAGGCTGTGATAAATAACGTTAATAAAAAAGAAAATTGTGAAATCATAGAAGGCTTTCCCGGAACCCTGGAGCATATCAACGCCGTCGCACAGTGCAGAATTTTTGTCGGGCACAAAACCCACTCACAAATCTTCTCGTTAGTGGCTGCAACACCGCTGCTTGCGATTGCATATCATAAGAAAACCGAAGATTTTATGACTCAATATGGGCTCGAAAAATATTGCATTACTGATGCGCAGATTAACGCAGAAAAGCTGATTGAACTCTTCAATAAAATCAATAATAACTTGGACTCCATCAACCGGAAAGAGCAAGAGGTCAGCTCTAAAATGTGCACACAGGTAAAGCAAGATTTTTCGGATATGATTAAGCAGGTCGGCGGGCGAATATAAAAAACCAGATATTGAAAGAAAATACCTTAAATTCCGGATTTTTAACCTGTAATCCCTCCCTTTGATTTCCGATATTAAGTTTTAGATTTTATTTTTCCGACTTTAACCAGAAACCCTTTTTTTTGAGGAACCTGATGGCAACGTTTATTGCGGCATTATGTGTGATTGCAATAGTAATATGTGTGCCGCTGGTGGTTCTGAAGCCGAAGTGGGTGTTTTACATATTTCTTATATCTGTTACGTTCCACAGCATACTTGCCAGCTACATATATAGTGCAGGTAATCTTGGTATGCCCCGCACGTGGTCGCCGGCTGATGTCCTGGCGTGGCTGACATTAGCGGCAACTCTTTTTGTGCCTCGAGAGCGACAATATCGCACCGGCGTTATTGGAAAATGCTTCATTGTTATGGCGTTAGTAACCGCACTTGCTCTGATACAAGGCCTGCTGATGTACACTCAAACCGCTTTTACCTATTCGAGGGTGGCGCACTTTGTAGCAGCTATGATATTTGGGCTTAGGTACCTCACAAACTATTCTCGCGTGAATGGGTTTTTGAAGTTCTCGGTTATTTTGCTCCTGGCGATGTTCATCGTACATATTTTCATCAGATTTGGTGCATTCACACCACGGGCTGCCGAAGTTGATGTTCCTACGCAACTGGGAGGTGAAAGAGGTACTTATACCCTTGTTCCCTTGCTCTATCTTTCGCTGGTAAGTATCGCAATAGGAAGACTGGTAAGCAAAGTCGGCTCTATTCCGGTATCTGTGTTTGTGCTGCTGGTCGGCATAGGCGGAATAGTGCTGAGCGAAACAAGGTCAATGTACGGGGCAATGGGTGTTCTCGCAATAGCTTCGCTTTTGTTCGTCAAGGGCAGGGCCAGAACTTTGCTTGCATACCTGATAGCCGGGCTGCTCGTGGTGGGAGCCGCCTCTGCAATAGGTTTTGATTTCCTGGAAAGATTTCGAGCCGGCACGACAAGAACAGGCCCAATCGAAATACCAAGCCTCTTTCAAAGGAGCACCTGGAGGGCTTTGGAGCACGAAATAATCCTTTCAAGCTACAAACAAGAGCCTTATTTTATATTGACCGGCAGGGGTATCGGAGCATTACATCCGGCACCAGCCGGGAAAGACCCTCTGGTGGGTTTTTACCATTCGGAGTATCTGGGATGGCTGGATAGATGTGGCTTGCTCGGATTGGTAACAGTGCTTATCCTGATATTCGCTATTCTTGTGCGGAGCTTCGCTTTATCCAGAAGCGATATCCCACATATGCGATATTACGGGGCAACGTGCTTCTTATTGATGATAGCGTTGGCGGCAGATGGATTCTTCCATCCTATATTTTCGAATCCCCGCGCTTCGCCGCTGTTGATATGCTTCGCAGCTATAATGGCTAACTGGCAGGATATCTACGTAAGCCTCTATCAGGAACAAGAGGCTCTTGAGGAAAGCCAGCCGTATCCTGAGCTTACGCCGTTAGAAGTAAGCCGTTGACTTCTAACGGGGCTTACTTATGCTTAACTTCACTGTGTATTGAATGTAACTTGGAGCGCCTTCTCTATCGCATCAGAAAAGGAAAAATCGCAAATGCGCATCTTGATGGTGGCCGGTGCAAGCACAGGCGGCTTATACGCATACACAGATGCATTATGTAGTGGTTTGTGCGAAGTCGGTGCGGAAGTAACGGTACTAACCAACTCATTATGGGCGAATCTGCCAAGGCCGTATAAAGTAGAAAGAAGCCAGTTTGAGTTTATAGACAAGAAAAAACAGTGGTCGCAATTGCATTGGGCGGTTGACCGATTTTACCGAAGCCTTAGAAACAGCCTCTGGCGGAACCGATTTGCCGTTCGCGAGCACTTCGATGTAGCTCATTTTCAGGACGTAGGCGTACCAGTACTGGACCAGTTTTTGTTAAGGCCCTTAGCACGGCATTTGCCTGTAGTGCTTACCGTCCACGATGTTAAGCCCCATTACGAGCGTTTTGTCAGCAGGGCTTCATTCATAAGACGAAGTCTTCAAATCCCCCACCGTTTGATAGTCCATTACGAGGACGGCAAAAGACAGTTGGTTGACTACTGGGGCGCTTGCGCCGAGCATATAGATGTAATCCCTCACGGAATCATACCCCTGCAAAATCCACCAAGCCCGATTGATGCACGGGAAAAATTAAATCTGCCGTCAGACCGTCAGATAATACTTTTCTTCGGAGGGATTCGTCCAAACAAAGGTCTTGATATTCTTCTTAAAGCATTGGAAATTGTCAAATCGCGCAATCGCCGGGTCCTACTGGTTATTGCCGGCGGCCTTCTCGGCAGATTTAATTTCGGGTCATACGCCGACATAATCAAAAAAGCTGATTTATCAGATTATGTGCAAACCTTTATCCAGTTTGTTCCGGAAAAAGAGGTGGATTATTTCTTCGCAGCGTCTAATCTTGTTGTATTACCTTATTTGAAGTTTGAAGCACAGAGCGGAGTGCTACTTCGTGCTTACGCTCATAAAAAACCTGTGGTCGCAAGCAACGTCGGCGCAATGAGTGAACTCGTCAGCTCGGATAAAGTTGGACTGGTCGTTGAGCCTGGTGACGCAGAACTTCTGGCTGAGGCTGTTATAAGTGTGTTAGGTAGTCTCGATAAGTTTCAGTCCAGTTACAGCCCCGAACTCGAAGATAAATATAGCTGGAAGCATATTGCCGAAATGACTATGCGCAGCTATAAGGCAGCTATCAGCAGCAAATTAGAAAAACAAAGATAAATTAAGAATGAAAATAGCATACGTTGTTTCGAGTTTGAAAGTTAGTATGACCTTTGTGGCCAACGAGCTCGAAGCGCACGAAAGAGCCGGATGGCAGGTTTTGCCGTTGGTCAGTAGCAGGCCGGGCACGTTCGATAATTTGTCCGCACCTCTGGTCAAATGGAATAAGCGTGCTGTTTTTCGTCCGAACGTTTTGGTTCAGGCGATTGTAACTTTGCGAGAAATGTTTACACACCCTCTTCGTTTTGCAAAAATTTGCTTCTGGCTGATAACTCTGCTGGCACACAGCCCGACGGAGTTTATAAAAGCAATCTATGAGCTAACAATTTCCTGCTGCTTTGCCGGCCATTGCAGGCGCTTCTCAGCAGAACACATACACGTTCATTTTGCCAGCAGGTCTTTTAGCTTGGGTTTGATGATGAGAATATTAACCGGGCTGCCCATATCCTGTACTGTTCACGCTTTTGATATATTTACTCGAAGTCCGGGCAGCTTGCGAATACGATTATCCAAATGTAAATTCATTGCTGCTGTTTCTCAATTCAACATCGAATACCTGCGCAATACTTGCGGCAAATCCGTCGCCGACCTGTGTCAAGTTGTACATTGCGGGATAGACGCGGAGAGATTCAGCTCTGTTTCTCGTCAGCCGGAAGCCGGCAGAATAATTTGTGTGTGCAGACTTAGCCCGAAAAAGGGTCTGGACTATGCGATAGAGGCCTGTGCGAAACTGCGGGATAATAATGTAAAATTCCTGTTCCAAATCGTCGGAGATGGGCCGCAGCGCCGGGCCCTTGAGAAATTGATTGGACGGCTGCATTTAGCTGATAACGTCAAGTTACTCGGCGCCAGGCCGAATGACCAACTGACGGAACTGTTCAGTCGGGCCTGTATATTTCTTATGCCGTGTGTTAAAATGCCTGATGGGGATATGGACGGCATTCCCGTTTCGATGATGGAGGCAATGGCGTGCGAAGTGCCGGTTGTATCAACCGGTATATCGGGAATCCCGGAGCTGGTTAAAGACGGCCTAACAGGTCTGCTGGCTCCGGAGAAAGACGTCAAAGCGCTGGCTCAAATTTTAAAAGAGCTTCTTGAGGATATGGATAAAATCAGACAGTTCGGGAAAGCCGGGCGCGAACGGATTCTAAAGGATTTTTGTATCTCCCAAAACGCAGCCAAGCTGAGGGAACTAATCGAAGCCTGATGCACATCCTTTATATTCATCAACATTTTGCCACGCCGGTCGGCAGCACCGGCACACGGTCTTATGAATTTGCCCGCCGATGGGTAAGAGCAGGGCACAAGGTTACCCTGATAGCCGGCCATTATGATATCGGCGGCTTACAAGTGGACAAGGCCCTTTACCAGAAACAGAACATAGAAGGAATAAACGTAGTTGTCGTTGGGACCAAGTACAGCAACAAACAATCATATCTGCGAAGAGTAACTTCGTTTCTGTCCTTTTGCCTTTTGAGCATCTATGCGGGCCTGAGAACTAAAAGCGTGGATGTTGTCTATGCATCCAGCACACCTTTGACAGTTGGAATCACCGCTTTGATTATAAAATGGGCCAAATGTGTGCCTTTTATTTTCGAAGTGCGTGACCAGTGGCCTGAAATACCAATCGAGCTGGGTATAATAACCAACAGGATTCTTATCAAGATACTTTTATGGCTTGAGAAAACTATTTACAGGAATTGTTCTTCCATAGTTGCTCTTTCGCCGGGCCAGGGGGAAGGCATAAAAGCCGTGTTGACTGATGAAAAACCGATAGCGGTAATACCCAATAGCTGCGACATTGACGTATTCAGGCCGGATATTGACGGCTCGGCTGTTCGGCAAAGAAGGAACTGGGGAAAGAAACTCGTTATTCTCCACACAGGCGCAATGGGTAAGGTCAACGGCCTGGATTTTGCTATCGACGCCGCCGAAAAACTCAAAAACCATAGCGATATTATCTTTGTGCTGATAGGTGATGGAAATCAAAAGTCATCTCTGGAAAGAAGAGTCAAAAAACTCGGTTTGTCAAATGTGGAAATCCTTCCCTCTGTTCCGAAACAAGAGCTGCCCCAAATTTACGCCGCGGCAGATATCGGGCTTGTGATAATCGGCAATTATCCGATTATTGAGCACAATTCAGCTAACAAATTTTTTGATGCGCTCAGTGCAGGCAAACCTGTGCTTTTAAATTATTCCGGCTGGCAAAGAAAGATTCTTGAAGACCACCAAGCCGGCCTCGGCTGCACTTTATGCAATCTCGATGAGTTTGTTGAAAAGGTGCTTTACCTGAATTCCCACAGGCAGCAGGCCGAACAAATGGGACAAAATGCCCGCCGAGTTGCTACTGAAAAATTTAACAGAGATAATTTGGCGAAACAAGCGTTGGATATAATTTCTTCCGTAGCAAGATAAGCGTTCTCTACGGCCCAAAGAGCCTGCGGGAAAGATGCGAAATGAACATAGCAATCCTTACTAATGATAATTTTTTCTCGTTTACTGTCTTAAAGGATTTTCTCAACTTCCGAAAGCAAGATATAAAGCTTATTGTATTTTCATCAGCGCTTATTGGTAAAAGAAGCACCATTGCTTCCATAAGATGGTCGCTTGCGAATACCGGATTCCGCCATACAGTATTTAAGCTTATGGTCTATGGTGTATTTAGAATGACGGGAATCATCTGTAAAATGCTACCTCTTATTTCAAATCACTATTCATCTTATCTGTGGGCTCAAAGAAATAATATTCCACATGTGGTTTCTTCGAATATTAACAATAGAGAAGTTGTTGAGCAAATGAGGCTTGTCAAACCTGATTTGATAGTCTCGGTTAGTATGAATCAGATTTTAAAAAAGCAAATTCTTGAAATGGCTCCCAAAGGATGCATAAATGTACACTGCGCACCATTACCGCGCTATGGAGGTATGAGTCCTTACGTATGGGCTCTTGCTAATAATGAAGATTATTCCGCAGCAACGATTCACTATATAGACGAAGGAATTGATACAGGTGACATAATCGCTCAAGAAAAGGTGGCGGTGGCAAACAATGATTCAGCCTTCGCTCTGTTTTATCGTTGCTGCCTCCGAGCCGCAGAATTGCTAATCAAGGTTGCTGACGAGATTGAAGCGGGTACAGTAACAAGCTATAAGCAGGATATGTCTAAGAAATCCTATTTCTCATGGCCGACCAAGAAATGTGTGAAACAATTACACAAAAATGGATACCATTTGGCTATGCTGGCGGATTTTACAAAGGCTATATTTAAACAAAAACCCAGAGTCGGATAACAAGCAATAAAGAAGTTCTATCTGGTTCTTATAATAATATGCCCGGAAATAAACTGTATCTGAAGTTTGGATTTAAGCTTATTGGTCAAACTGTAAATCACGGCGTTTTCAGCAATATTTACGTTGCTCGAACCAGCTCAATCTAACCATGACGGGAGCACAAGAAGGGCCCCGCTTCGCGAGAATCCGGTTCATTGCTCTTTGCGGATTGCTCCGCGCAGGCCCACCATCTTCAAATAGCCTTTCTTCCAGACTACGATTGCGGAAATAACGAACAAAACTATGTACACGAGCAGGGCATATCTGGTTCTTATCTGGCTCATAGCAAGGCCGACCAGAGCATACATAGCAGTTAAGCCGTAGCAAATGGCAACGGTTTTTTTCAGCGGTATTCCTCTGTCAATCATCTGGTCGTATATATGCCCGCGGTCGGAAACGAACAACGGACGTTTATTAATGAATCGCCTGACAAGCGTAACAGCCGTATCGAGGATAGGCAGCCCAAAGACCACGACCGAAGCCATCCACCACCTCGGAATCTTCTCGGCGAACAAAATCATAAGGGCCGCTACTACAAACCCAAGCAGCATAGTTCCGGCGTCTCCCATAAATATTTTAGCCGGATGTCGGTTAAAGGGTAAAAAACCACAGACCGCGCCAAGAATTCCCAAACATATAATTACGCGCACTGCATCGCCGCCGACCTCGCTGGAGCCCCAGGTGCCTAAATGAATCGCCAACAATAAGCAAGCAGTGGTGATTATAACTGTAACACCTGCACAAAGACCATCCAGACCATCCAGAAGATTTAGTGAATTGGTTGCCCCCAATACAAAGATAATTACAATCGGGATTCCCAAAATCACTTCGGCATTTTCAGGAATTCTTGCCCCGGCCAGAGAATAATACAGGGCCGGTCTTATACCAACCAAAACCAAAACAACAGCAGCTACAATTTGGCCTAATATCTTCTGCCTGGGTTTTATGTCGAATACGTCATCCACCAATCCGATAAAGCATGCTATCGCTCCGCCGGCCAACACCGCCACCAGCCAGGTGAGCGACAAACGGAAATGCTCCTGGTCGCCGATGCAATAAATGCCTGTAAATACACCGACGGTTAACCCGACTAAGATGCCAACGCCGCCAAGGTAGGCGACCGTTCCCTTGTGAGTTTTCACCAGGCTGTCAGGTTTGTCAACGATTCCAAACTTTAGTGCGATGCTCTTGCATAGCGAGGTGGCAACTAAGGCCGAGAGAAATGAAAACGCCAGCACGGGCCAGAATTGCAATACCCAACTTAGGGGCCTTTCAGGACCTATGAGATTGTCAAACATAGTCTCTATCCTCTATCCTGAAGAATTCCTGCTCGAAGTCCTAAGGACTCCTTCCGGAGGACTCCGCCGAAAGGCATCCTGTGGACTTACGGATAACCGGCGGTTGTTTTGCAGGCTCCAAACATTTTACGGCATAGAGTCGAGTCTGTCCAGGCTAATCACCACAGTGTTGAAATCAAAATTCTTTTCGGATAAACTTTTTGTTACCGTTAAGCTCGGCTGTAAACCGACTATCCTTCAATTCTCACTATGAGGTCGTATGAGCCTTTTTAACATTTGTAAACGCGGACTTGATGTTTTCATTGCTGCAATTGCGATGGTTATTCTGTCTCCGATTTTGGTCGTGATAGGGATAACAATAAGGCTTAGCAGTAGAGGACCTGCAATATTCAAGCAGCAGAGGGCCGGGAAAAACGGCAAGCCGTTTTTCTTTTACAAATTCCGAACGATGAAGCTCGATGTTGAGCCTTTTGGGCCGAGTCCGAAATCCGGGCAAGACCCCCGGCTGACAAAGGTCGGGAAGTTTCTCCGAGAATACTCACTCGACGAACTGCCGCAATTATTTAACGTATTAAAGGGAGATATGAGCATCGTTGGACCTCGGCCGTTATACCTCTCCCAGATACCAGAATGGAACGAGCATCAAAAAAAACGGCTGCTTGTTAGGCCCGGCCTGACAGGTCTGGCACAAATCAGCGGCAGGGCTGAACTGGCACGTGAAGAAAAGCTTGAGCTCGATGTTAAATACGTGGAAACTGCCGGTTTCGCAACCGATATAAAGATAATGCTGGCGACTATTGCCCAGATTTTCAGGCGAAAGAGTATCTATGAAAAAAGGTACTCGCAAACTGAACGCACCCGCGGCGAAGGTGGTTAAGAGCAAAAGTGCACAAGTCATAAGAGCATAAGTTAAGTATTTTGCTTGTGCTCTTGAGATTCTATACACTTGTGCTCTGGGATGGCCCTGATGACCCCATACGAACAATTATAATTCCTCGCTTGGCTGATCCGAACGCTCACTGGTCCGACGACTATGATGAGGTAGTACAAGATTATCCGATTGACTATTGACTATTTCCTATTGAATTTTAGTGACGTTTTCTTTTCAAAAGTCAATAGTAAATGGAAAATCGTCAATCTTATGCTGGGACCTACGGTCCCGAATAAAACTAACATTTCTGATTTTATAGCAACGTGCTAACGTTGATTTTGGTTTGTCTGAATGTCCCTGTGAAATTGGGGTGGCGCTTATTTTAGAAATCTCAAGGTTTATTGGAAATGGTGTTCAAAAGTTGGCCATCTATTGGGTTAATTCTGTTGTGCAGTTCTATCGGGTTCGCGCTGAAGCCGGAAGAAATCCTCGTGATAGCCAACAGACAAATCGCGGATTCGGAAAAGATTGCGGAGTACTACTGCGAAAAGCGAAATATACCGAAGAAGAACATTATCTATCTGGCTTTGGGATACAATCCGAGTGAGACAATCGGAAGGGACGATTACGAACGCTCCCTTGCATTGCCAATCAGAAGGGAATTGCAGCGAAAAATTCCCGGCGAAATCAGGTGTTTGGTTACAACCTACGGCATACCCATCAAGGTTGGACCCAGAGGTCTGCTGCCGGGAATGGGAGGCAAACTAAACGAATTGAAACTGCAGATCAGTGAAGAAAAACAAAAACTTGAGCAATTGGAACAGCTCTCTGAACTTGACCAAAAGGAAGTATCGACTCAGAAAAAACAAATCAATCAAAAAATCGCTCAGATGCAGCTTGAGATTGACCGCATCAGCGGCAAAGAGACAAACGCTTCGGTGGACAGTGAACTATCGATGGTGTTGTTCCAACCCTACGATTTATATCGATGGCAGCCTAATATGTTAATGGGTGACGTTCTGGGTCTGGATTTCAGAACGGTTATGGTTAGTCGGCTGGATGGGCCAAGCTATGAAATAATCAAGGGCCTTATAGACAAAGCGATAAGAGCGGAACAGATAGGATTAAAAGGTATAGCCTACATCGATTCAAGGGGTTTTAAACAAGAGGATTTGCATAGTCAATTTGACCAATCTCTGCGCGATTTGGCGACATTTATACGTTGGAGCACAAAGATGACAATCAAGGAGGAAGAAACAGGGCAGCTCTTTGCCCCCGGCAGTTGTCCACAGACTGCTGTTTATTGCGGCTGGTATAGCTTGAAAAAATATGTGGATGCCTTTGATTTCGTCGATGGTGCCGTTGGCTTTCATATCGCCAGCTTCGAGGCTCAACATATTCGGGACCCGAACAGCAGTACCTGGTGCGCTGCAATGCTGGCCAATGGCATCACCGCAACGCTGGGCCCGGTGGATGAGCCATATCTTCACACATTCCCTCAGCCGAAAGCGTTCTTTGCAGAATTGTTCAAGGGCGGCTGTCTTGTTGAGGCATACTACTACGCAAATCCTTTTAATTCATGGCAATTTGTTCTGATAGGCGACCCGCTGTATAGACCCTTCAGGAAAGATTAGAGACCACAGACGCCAAGCTTGAATTTCGAATATCGAATTTAGAACACCCAACCTCAAAATTCGTTATTCGTTATTCTCGGTCCTGCGTCCTGGGTCTTATGCCGTTAGTCTTTTGAAATAGCGCTATCAGATAGATTATAGTAATAGTTGCTGCAATTCCTGCAACCGACACGATTGCTTCTCGCAGTCCGAAACCTTTGCCGAGAATCACGGAGAACAGTTTTACAGTCAACAGCAGCAGTGTCGGCCCGGCTAATGCCGTTATCAGCCATTTGAGTTTGGGGGGCTTTATGGAGAGGAAAAGACGTATATAACAAATCCACAACATACTAAAAACGGAGTAGGCAAACAGGTGAAACATTGCGTTTGTAACCGGTATCAGCTCCGCCAGGTTCGCTCGGGTAACATTCGTTATACCAAAAATGAAGATGGCTGTAACAAAAAGGGCAGCAGGCCAAAAGGTGAAAACTGAAAGCATAATTAAGCCTGAAAACGTACCTGCTGTATTAGCAACAATATCAATAACATCACAATTGCGTCCCGTACAACCCTGAATTAGCTCATCGACAGCACCATATCCGGTTACCACGATAAAAACCAGCCATACAGCAAGTTTGCTCCAGATGACTTTTTTATCCGGATTAATTGCAAACCAGAGCAGAAAGACCAAAATCAGATACGCAAGGAAGTGCAGGCATTTATCAGAAACTCCTGCCTTGCGTACCAGACCGGGAACAGGTATATGCGCAAGAATAAAAAAGGTAAGCCAGTAAAAAATTAATAAGATTATAGTTACCTTTTGCCGCTGTGATACAGCCATTGAAACAACCTAAAAGAGTTCATAACGATAAAAAACCGAAGACTTAACTTTATGGTCTTTCTTTAATTTTACCAGAGATTTATTGAAGATGTAATAGATAGCGTGCAGGAAACTGAAGATGCCGCTGAAAAAAAAGTTTAATCTGGGAAATCCTTGATTGAATGTGTATAATATACAAATATCGTAAACTGTCACTTCAAAAATTGATTTTGGAGGACTAACAGAATGAAACGTTTAGCGATTCTCGGAATAGTCTTAGTTTGTTTCGCAACCCTTTGTCTCGGCCAGCGCAGAGTTCGGTCGCCGCAAAAGATAATTCGACTTACAAAGCCGGACCTGACAGGAACGGTTAGCTTCGAGGAGGCCTTGGCCAAACGGCGAAGTGTGCGATTATTTGCCAGCAAGCCGCTCGAGTCTGCGCAGATAAGTCAATTGGCCTGGGCCGGTCAGGGCATAACTGACCTACAAAGAGGTTTGCGAACTGCACCATCCGCAGGGGAGACTTACCCCATAGACTTATATTTTGCCACGCAGGAGGGACTGTTTGTTTATCGACCGGCCGAACATAGTCTGGAACAAACTTCAGACCAGGATATCCGCGCCGGCCTGGCAGCAGCGGCTTCAATGCAGGAGTCGGTGGCCACGGCCGGCTGTGATATTATAGTTGCAGGCTCTGTTAGAAAGCTCACGAGCCAGTTTCGAGATAAGGCCAGAACATATATGCTTCTGGAAGCCGGGCATATCGCCCAGAATATCCTGCTGCAAGCCGTCTGTTTGGATTTGGGCTCTGTAACAATCGGCGGTTTCGATACAAACCAAGTCAGCAGAGCCTGCAGATTACTGAGAGGACTGGAGCCGCTTTACATAATCTGCGTAGGTTATCCAATAGAGCAAGCCGCAGAAGAAGCATTGAAAGACCAGGAAGGCACAGGAGCAAAGAGGGCAGCATTGATTGTTCCCAGTCAAAATTTCCGCGATGAGGAGCTTTTCGAAACAAAACGTACGCTCGACGCAGCAGCAGTCCTGACAGTTATCGCAAGCACAAGGATAGGAATTATACGCGGTGCGCTTGGGAATATAGCCGAGGCAAATATTCTCGTGGGCCAATTGAGGGTCGAAGACTACGACGCGATAATCTTTATAGGAGGCCCGGGAGCAGTCGAATATGTTGCTAATCCTGCTGCGCTGAATCTGGCTCGTGAGGCGGTGCGACAGAGAAAAATTCTTGCGGCAATTGACACGGCTCCTACCATTCTGGCCAATGCCGGCGTGCTCACAGGTGTCAGAGCTACAAGTTTTTTGTCCGAACGTAACATACTCATACAAGCCGGTGCTATATATACCGGCATCCCTGTCGAGCAGGACAGATTGATAATAACCGCCAGCAGCCCGGCAGCCTCGATTCAGTTCGCAGGATATATTGTTGATGCTCTCGTCGGCAGATGATTTCGCATACACAATCGCAGACAAAATACGCCTATTGCTTGCAGGAGCCGTAACGGTTTGTAATCGGCAGTCGCCGGTCTTTGCCAAAGGCCTTCGGCGTGATTTTTATGCCCGGCGGCGACAGCCTTCTTTTATATTCATTACGGTCAACCATACGAATAACACTATGGACAACATCTTGTGGTAAGCCCGATTCAGCAAGCTGCTGTGCGGACTTGTCCTCTTCAACATAGCCTTTGAGAATTTTGTCAAGTAAATCGTAATCCGGCAGCGAGTCACTGTCTTTCTGGTCAGGCTTTAGCTCGGCACTTGGCGGACGAGTTAACACATCGGCAGGTATGATTTGACGGTCGGATATTTTATTTATGTGCCTGGCCAATTTATAAACCATTGTCTTAAAGACATCTTTTATTATGGCAAAGCCCCCGGCCGTATCGCCATAAAGGGTTGCATAGCCAACGGCGGTTTCGCTTTTATTGCCCGTCGTTAACACAAGAGCACTCAATTGGTTACTCAGTGACATCAGGATGCATCCGCGGATTCTGGCTTGCAAGTTCTCGTAAGCGATACCTTCGCTGTTCCAGCCCTGCATTGTTTTTGCCGAAAGGCATCCTGCGGACAGCGATTCATTGAACTGCTGAAGTATCGGCTCAATCGGAATTGTTAAAAACTCGATGCCCAGATTTTTTGCCAGCTTTTCGGCATCACCTATTGTACCGGGGCTGTTGAATTTAGAGGGCATTGTAATTCCGATGACATTTTCTGCTCCTAAAGCAGCGACGGCAATAGCAGCCGTAACCGAAGAATCTATGCCTCCACTCAGGCCGAGCAGCACTTTTGCAAAACCGTTTTTGCGGGCATAATCTCTCGTGCCGAGCACAAGTGCCTGATAGATTTCATCGGCAATGCTAATCGGCTGCGGAGCAGCGGCTTGCATCGGCTCAACTCGTACAGTTCCGTCAGTTGTCCAGACAATATCGGCAATGAGTAAATCCTCGTCGAATGCCCTTGCTTCGCCCGTTATCCTGCCGGTCGAGTCGGCAAACATACTTCGCCCGTCAAAAATCAATTCATCCTGACCGCCGACAAGATTGCAGTACGCAACAGCGCAATTAAATTCTTTCGCACATCGGCTAATTATCTCCCACCTTTTCTTAATCTTGCCGACGTGAAACGGCGAGGCTGAGATATTCAGAACCATCTGGATTGGGTCGGTACCCCTGAGGCGGGACCCTTTTTTGCTATATTTTGCAAAATGGGAACCCAGGAAATCGACAAGCCATTCGATTTCCCAGATGTCGGCACAGATAGTAACAGCGACATTGAGACCACCTACGTTGATTACGACCGGCTCGGTGCCGGGCTGGAAATATCTTGGCTCATCGAACACACCGTAATTTGGCAACTGGGCCTTTCGATAAATTTTGCTTATCCGCCCGTCCTTCAATACAGCAGCAGAATTGTAGCAGTTGCCCCGGAAGCTTTCGGCAAATCCGGCTACTATGGTTGTGTCCGTGCAATCAGCAGCCAGTTTATCGAGGGCTAATGAGCAGTCTGTTAAGAAATGCTTCTTGTGCAGCAAATCTTCCGGCGGATAGCCGCAAATAGCTAACTCCGGAAAGACCAGCAAATCCACATCAGATTGAACCGCCTGGGCATAGATTTCGCGCATTTTCTCGGCGTTGCCGTCCAAATCACCTACCACTGCATTGAACTGTCCCAATGCTACCCGCATAATTAGTTTTAAATCTTAGTGTCGAGTGTTTTAGTTCAATAAAACCAAAATCGGCTTGTCGTTGACGGCAGGCGAACCCTACAACCCCTTGAAATAAGCCTACTTGTGAAGCTATACCACAAACGCAGTATGGTGGCTTTGATATCCTTAGGGGAGCCGATCAATACGACCTTGCCTTATCAAAAAGGTATTTTATCAAAATACAGCAAATATTCCAATCAAATCCCGGCTCTCGAAGTTAATAATTAATGCGAATGCTCGGGCAAATTATCATGCACGTGATTGGCAATGCCGTGGTGACCTTCACCCGAGGCCTGCACAGGGTCTACGTGTATCACTGCATTGGATAAATATTTCAAATGGTGTAAAAGACGATGGCGAACTTCACGAGCGACATCATGACCTTGCGCAACCGAAAGGTGTGCATCCACGGACACATTGAGCTCGGCGTGAAGCCGGTGCCCCAGCCAGCGCACACGTATTTCTGAAACATCCTGCACTTCCTTTACATGGCTTACCGCATGCTTTATTTCATCAACAATCTCCGAGTTGACTCCATCTAACAGCCTTGTGAAAACCATTTTACCGGAATCCCAAACAATTCCAAGGATGGCTATGGTTATAAGTATCCCGACAATCGGATCGGCCAGAGGAAAATCCAGCCATACGCCTACGGCTCCGACAAGAACAGCTAAACTGGTAAGCCCATCAACCCGGGCATGATAACCGTCTGCGATCAGTGCGGCACTACCGATCTCTTTACCCACTTTAATACGGAATAATGCCACCGCTTCATTGCCTAAGAAACCTATGACAGAAGCAAGAGCAACTACCCAAAGATATCCTATCTTTTGAGGATGAATAAACCGGTCAAATGATTGATACCCTGCCACAATAGCACTAATGAGAATGGTGAGAACTACCGCAACACCGGCCAAATCTTCCACTCGCCCGTAACCGTAAGTAAAGCGTTTGTTGGCCTTGAAACGGGCGAGCTTAAATGCAAACCATAAGGGTACTGCAGTAGCCGCATCCCCGAAGTTATGGATGGTATCCGCTAAAAGCGCCACACTTCCGCTCAAGAACACAACAACAATCTGAAAGATTGCCGTCATTAAAAGCCAAAAGAATGACCATTTGACCGCCCATATGCCTTTCTGACTGTCCAACAAGGCGGAGTCAGCGACAATATGGACGTGTCCATGTTCATGGCCGTGACTATGGTTGTGAGCGTGAGAAGCATGGTTGTCTGGTAAAAACATCATAAGATAATATACAAATTTATTAAATTATTCTCAAATTGTCTGCAGATTACAGAGCTGCTCGGATTCACTGTGCCCGGATTCCACATCATATGGAGAATAAAAACGGATCAGGCGGCAGGTTTTATCGCACGAACAAAACCGATGTCCAGAAAATTCCCCTCTAGTTGCTTTATTTCCACAAAGCCGGTTTCCTGCAGCACTTTTGCAAAACCGTTTTTGCGGGCATAATCTCTCGTGCCGAGCACAAGTGCCTGATAGATTTCATCGGCAATGCTAATCGGCTGCGGAGCAGCGGCTTGCATCGGCTCAACTCGTACAGTTCCGTCAGTTGTCCAGACAATATCGGCAATGAGTAAATCCTCGTCGAATGCCCTTGCTTCGCCCGTTATCCTGCCGGTCGAGTCGGCAAACATACTTCGCCCGTCAAAAATCAATTCATCCTGACCGCCGACAAGATTGCAGTACGCAACAGCGCAATTAAATTCTTTCGCACATCGGCTAATTATCTCCCACCTTTTCTTAATCTTGCCGACGTGAAACGGCGAGGCTGAGATATTCAGAACCATCTGGATTGGGTCGGTACCCCTGAGGCGGGACCCTTTTTTGCTATATTTTGCAAAATGGGAACCCAGGAAATCGACAAGCCATTCGATTTCCCAGATGTCGGCACAGATAGTAACAGCGACATTGAGACCACCTACGTTGATTACGACCGGCTCGGTGCCGGGCTGGAAATATCTTGGCTCATCGAACACACCGTAATTTGGCAACTGGGCCTTTCGATAAATTTTGCTTATCCGCCCGTCCTTCAATACAGCAGCAGAATTGTAGCAGTTGCCCCGGAAGCTTTCGGCAAATCCGGCTACTATGGTTGTGTCCGTGCAATCAGCAGCCAGTTTATCGAGGGCTAATGAGCAGTCTGTTAAGAAATGCTTCTTGTGCAGCAAATCTTCCGGCGGATAGCCGCAAATAGCTAACTCCGGAAAGACCAGCAAATCCACATCAGACCGAACCGCCTGGGCATAGATTTCGCGCATTTTCTCGGCGTTGCCGTCCAAATCGCCTACCACTGCATTGAACTGTCCCAATGCTACCCGCATAATTAGTTTTAAATCTTAGTGTCGAGTGTTTTAGTTCAATAAAACCAAAATCGGAGAGGGCGGGATTCGAACCCGCGCAGCGGGTTTATACCCGCTGGACGGTTTAGCAAACCGTTGCCTTCAGCCACTCGGCCACCTCTCCGAGTAATTTTGTAGTACTCTACCTTGTATGGTTCCGTATTGCAAGAAAATTGGCGGCAAGCTCTGATATTTCGGTGCGGACAGGCGACAGGCATTACAGCGATAATAGAACAAGCTGTCGATATATCACCCTCAGTATCAAAGGCACTGTCCGGACTCTTGAGACTCCAGGGTCACAGTCCTGATTGGGGCAACTAAGTTATGAGCAACCGATAAAATTGTTTCATCGATGAGAATTTATATTTGACATCAGTGAACAACACGTACATAAAGTAGATGCAGGTGAATATTATGGTGGCTACATTAAAAAATAAATACAAAGAACATAAAGACAATGTCATTAACATACTTATTCTTATTTTTATCGCATCCATAATAGGAGTTTACCTGATCGCCACAACAGTCCTTATCGCCAAGGACGGTGTCTCTTACATTGAGCGGGCAAAAAAACTTTCAAGCGACCCTGTTGGAGCTGTAAAGGAGCATCCTCCAGGTTATCCATTTCTCATTTTTGTGGCTCATAAATTCGTGAATCTGTTTACTGATAGCTCATCAGTATTTACCTGGATATATACGGCCCAAGGCGTAACGTTGTTGTGCAGATTAATTGCGCTCATACCTTTATATCTTATTGGAAAGTTTTTTGTTGGAAGCAAAATAAGTTTCTGGGCGATTCTTATCCTGATAATACTGCCTTATCCTGCGGAGTTTGGAAGTGATGCGTTGAGGGATTGGCCGCATATTCTATTTTTGGCTACGGGTTTTCTTTTTCTGCTTTGGGGGGCAAAGCAAGGCAAATGGTGGATGTTTGGAATAGCCGGCCTGGCCGGCGGACTCGGATATATAGTCCGACCTGAATGCGCACAGTTGGTTATATATGGAGGTCTATGGTTATTGATTAGATTGTTCCTGCCAACACATAATATGCACAGGCCCCAACTGGTTTGTGCCTTATTCATTCTTCTGATAGGTTTTGCTGTGCCTGCAGGACTGTATATGAAAGCAAGAGGAAGAATCCTGCCGGCAAAAATAGAGTACTTCATCAGCTCTTCCTGCGAATCTCAATCACAGAGGGTTGTAAAAGGAGACTTTGACAGTTACAATAACGTATATGCAATTGCGATTTTGCCGGGCAAAGCAGCAAAAGCGATTTACAAGCTTATCGTAGAAATCAGTGACAATTTAATGTACTTTTTTGTGCCGGCGCTGGTAATAGGCATTTATTCCCATTTCAACAAACAATCCACGATAACAGACATTGAGAGATTTTTTGTGCCTGTTTTTATAGTGCTGAATGTTGTTTTAATGATTCTACTATATTGCGGCTTTGAATACATAGAAAGGAGACATTGTCTGCCGCTGGTTGCGTGCACAATTTTTTATGTGCCCATTGGTTTGCAAATATCTGCTGATTGGCTAAGCGGCAGGTTTTCCAAAGGCCGGTCAGGAAATAATCCAAGCCCCCAGCAATGGTTTTTGATTCTGGTGGCGGTCGGCGGGGGTATTTGTTTGCCTAAATTGCTCGGGCCTATACGTATCGAAAAGCAAGGTTACAGAGATGCCGTGAAGTGGCTAAAGGAGAACACAGCTCAAGAAGACCTAATCGCTGTGCCGGATAGTCGAATAGGTTTTTATGCGGAACGAAAAACAGTAGTCAGTGAGAGTAAGAGTGCTTTTGAAGGGATTGACTATATTGTGAGCCTTGAGAAGGATGTAAATGCAAAACTGCCAGCCGTGCCAGAGACACGTCTCGGCAGGAAAGAGGGCGGGGCTGTACAAGAAAAGCGAACGTTATGGCTGGATAAGCGGAGAAGAAAAGACAAGTTAATTATTTACAAGGTGTTGTGATTGAGATAAACGGTGTTTACTGCCCGGGGGTCGATTACCGGCGCCGGTTTCTTTTAGATTATTTGTTTCAACGGCAAGCTTGAGTTCGTTAACAGTTCTCTCGACAGTTTCGTCCCAGGAGGGCAAATCTGCGACGCGTTTCCTTGTCAATTCAAGCATTTCATTTCGTTGACGGTCGCTCCAGGTGAGTATAGTTTTGATTGTATCTGCTAAAAACCTGCTATTTTGGGGTTGATAGTAAACGGCGGCATTTCCAAAAACCTCCGGTAAACAAGGGCTATCGGCCGCTATACATAAACAATCTCTTGACATAGCCTCAAGGGCTATCATTCCAAGAGCTTCCACTCGGCTGGTCATTACAAAAAGTCGGCAGTTTTTGTAACACCAGTTCATTTCCTCCTGGTTCAGGCTGCCAGCCCAAATAACCTTCTTCAGCAATCCGAATTCAGCAATCTTAGACTTGAGCGATTTTAGATAAGGTAACATATTTGGGTTAGCAGCACCGGCAATCAGCAGATTAACATCGGATTTCCTAGTAACAAGATGCTTTAATGCGTAAATGATATCTTCAAGGCCTCTTGCGGGACGAATGGAGCCGGCAGTAAACAGAAAATCGCCTTTCCAGCTTTCTGGAACAGCCGATGGCCTGACCTGCTTGAAAAACTTATCGTGGTGAATTCCATGATAAATAACACTTATTTTGTTTTCGGAAATATTTAAATTGTCAACAAGAAGCTGCTTAACAAAGTTTGACAACGCAATGACTCTCTGTGACCTACGTGCTGCATTGGAAGCTATCTTTCTGCGAACAATATTCCTGAGCTTTTCTGAAAAGGGATTTTTCCTGCCGGAATAAGCAAAAGGCTCCATATTTCGAACCATATTGACTACCGCTACGTTTCCGAACTTCAAATAGTGCGCTGTTGGGATAAATAATACGTCGGGGTCAAACCTTTCCAAGGTGTGTTTTAAGTTGTAAGCGAAGCCATAACCCAATGATTGAAATAGTGAGCAATGTGCAAATTCAACGTTCGTAAGGCTGTCGAACCAATCCTGGCCGTTCAATGATTTAGGAAAAGTGCAAAGGACGGCTTCGACATCAGGATGCCTTGCCATTCCGGGGATAACATTATGCAAATATTTCCGATATCCCCCGCTCATTCCCCCTGCGGTTACGTTAAGAACAGCTATTCTCATTGCATCAGTTTTCTTGAAAGTTTTGCATTCTATATTTCGTTCTATCCCTTCAGAGAGGGATTTGTCTTGGTCAAAAATTCTCTACAGGCATTCAGAACCTGTTCGACGGTGATTGCGAGAATGCATTTCATTTTGTTTTTAATGCAGTCCAAGAGCATACATCCTTCGCAAGATATTGGAGTTCGTAAAACGATATGTCCATCAGTGTAAGGTTCCCAGTTCCCGGGATAATCTCGTGAGGAAAAAATCGCGACGCATTTTAATCCTGCAGCAACGGCCATATGCATAGTACCTGAGTTATTCCCAAGATAAAAAGCACATTTTTCCATAGCAGCCAAAGCTTGTCGCACTGTTAAGGACCCTGCTGCAACATATCCTCTTGCCCATTTGGATACCATTGATTCGGCCAAGAGCTTGTCTTCAGGACCTCCAAAGACTACCGGCCATATATCGAATTCTTTTATCAAATGACGCAATACTTCTGTGTAACGTTCCATCGGCCAGATATTAGCGGGCATCTTGGAACCGGGTCCCAATGCAAGCCATCGCCGGCCACCGTCCGGGGGTAACTTTTCAAGCCATTGTGATACGGCAGCCCTTTCCCGTTCTCCAATATTCACATCCACTCGTCCATGTCCCGTCCGAGGAACCCGTATTCCGGACTTTTGAAGACGTTCCAGTAATAAATCGGCTTCCCGCGGAACCACTGACATAAATTGTCTAGGACCCTTTTTAGGCAAATATCGAAAGCTCTTAATACCGATAAATTTCCTGATACCTGCAAGGTGGAAAAACAGGGCATCTCGTCTAATCTGACGTTTGCTTCGTATAGAAGGGACAAGATAGACCATTATGTCGTAATGTACAGACTGAAGATGCCATATTAAGCCAAGCATTCTTACAAATCTTGTTAATCGTTCCAGTCTTGAGTTGACAATATAGTAGGGAATAAAGTCGTCCACGATACCAGAATCTTCCAGCACATCAGAAGCTGTAACGTAGTTGCTATCAATGTGTCCATCGTAAAGCAAAGTCAGATGCGCTTGGGGATAATTGTCCCGTATAGCCCACAATGCAGGTATGGAGACCAGAGTGTCACCGAGTTGACCAATCCTAAAGATAAGAATCTTTTTTGCGCTGTTCACACTTAAACCTCTATAAAAATGAGTAGCAACATTGCCAAGACCTTATCAGAATTTTGCCATCAGCTCGTTTTATTTTCTTTTGACTCAATATGCTTTTGTTTTGCAACATAAAAATACAGAGGCCTGAATGCGCTCAAAAATTCTGCCATTACCAATAACATCAACACATTTCGACATAACTCCCAATATTGAGTCGGACATTCTTCAACCTGGATCAAACAGGCCATCATGCCTCCTGTAAGAGTCAAGCTTAACATAGGATTTCGAGACAGGATTGTCTTTGAGCCAAGGCCGATGAGAGCAATCCACAACCCGACAATCATACCGGCAATCAGGCCTCCTGAAATTCCAAAATCTGCGCAACCCGTTGCAGGCCAGGTAATAGCAGTATCCTCCAACGGATAAGAAAAATGCTCTTGGATTAACTGTTCGGGCAGTAAATGTGTGGTCTTTCTGGGAAAAATGGCAGATGGGATTACATATTCGAAACTACGCAGGAGTGCCCTGCCCATCATCGGTGATTTCTTATCGAGCCCTTCACAAATACGACAGATGAATCTTCGAAGAAAAAGGGGGCGCATGTTCATATTCGTATTATAGTTGGACATTGAGTTTACTGGGGCATCATTGTCACTTACAAATGCTTCAATAGCCGCCTTGACAACATGCTCAATAGGATTAAACTGTAGATGTTCTATGGTGTAGTAATGATATCTGAACTTGATGAAAAAAGGAAACAGGAACTGGAAGACAAAGTCAGATATGAGCAATAATAGAAGCAGCTTTTTTAGATTAAGTCTGCACCAGGAGGATAAAAATCCGAAGACAACAAAAACATACCACATCAAAATGAATCGTCTGCCTGAAAGAAACAACCAAATCAATTCCAAGATTAGAACACACGCAGCCACATATCTGGTGAAAAAACGCTTATCAGACCAGAAAGAAGCAGAGCTCCAAACAAGACAACCCATAGACAGAGTTTTCGCCAACGAGCTAAGAACTACAATATAGTAAGGTTGACTCAACACTCTCTCTCTGGTAGCGGTCCCCGAGAACAAAATACCATAGCGTTGAGCAACAATCACCCTGAGAAGCCAGATAAACCCAACAATTACAACAATATACTGCCATTTAATCCTCAGGTATTGGCCGAAGAACCGAGTAATCGTGAAGTTTTCCTCGGAAAACGGCAGAATAGGACCATGCTTTTTCGATGGGAGAAAGATTTTTCCTACGAACCATATTCCGAGTATATAAAGTGCTATGACCAGATAGGCCTTGATTAGTAACCCGACAGGCTCGAGTGGAGAATAAACATTATCGTGTACAAATGACCAATTACCATAGATAAATGCAATCAAAGGACCAAGCCCAAAAAAAATGCCGACAAAAATCAAAGCGAAATCAAATGATTTCGTACGTGCCGGAGCAAGAAAAGCATGTCTGGCCCCAAGTACAACTAAAATGAGATTAGTTGTTGCTAATATAAGTTCCGCTTTATCACTATGAAGCATCATTGTTCCTTCGATTCACACACAATTTGAAGCATCCACTTGAGACGTTCATGGTTGCTGTAGCCGCTTTTTATACAACGCTCTCTTCCGGCTATAGCGATACGCTGACGCTCTTGTGGATGCGAAAGATAGTATTTCACTTTATCAAGCAGTTCTTCATCTGATGAAAAGAATTCAGCTTCTTTTGCCTCTTCAAATAATTTAAGATGTTCTGTTGTTCGTTCGGCCAGCATAAAACCCCCACAGGCGGGTATTTCTATGCTTCTGGTCGTTTGCAGGTCGCGGTTGGCTTTTCTGAGAAAGCACAGGTTAATGTCGAAGGCACAAATGGCACGAGCATAATCAGAACCCCAAATAGGCCTGTATTCGATTCGAAGATTGGGATGTTTTATTTTACATTTTTCCCATCCATCTCCCCATACTCGTATTTGAAATTCATTTTTTGCCAGGAAAAATAAAGATTGAGCCCTTTCATACTCCCACGAGCCAATGAAGCCTACAGGTCCTCCCATTTGTTTCTTATCTTCTTCTGACAATTGCATCGGCTTATGAGTGTTTGGGTCGTAAGCGTTGTCAATGAACTCTACCCTCTTACAGCCCATTTTTTGCATTTCGCCAACGAGAAAAGATTTAGTAGTAAAATATATGTCATATTCCGAGATGTGTTTCCGGAATCGCTTCGATTGGTTTTTCTTATTGCCGCACATATCATCTGGGGAATATCCTACTATCGCACATTTTGGGTTTATTTGTTTGAGCTGCTGAAGGGTCGAGCGTTTGATACTCAGTGCTTTATCAAGCCATAAGACATCTATATCCCGGCACTTGGCAGACCTGATGATATGTTTATTTGCCTGAGCTAAGTCCAGTGGGCCGATAGCGTGCCGGGCAATCCTATATATCAGGCGTTTTTGCTTTTTTGCCACATTAGACGGGCAGGTGTCTATGGGCAGCACTTTATGCTCAAGCTCCTGCAGCGTATTCATTCTCTGAAGAGATGTACCGCCTTTCCAGAGCTCACCAACATACAAAATATGTAACCCTGTACTCAATTTATGCCCTTTTAATTTATAGGTGTTGGCTTTAGGCCGGATATCAGGAAAATGCGTGTAAGTACACCGCTACCGCTGCTGCCGGTTTCCGCAAGATTCCATATTTTTAAAACTATGCGTATTCCTTGCCATATTACGTAACGCAACGCTGATGCAAAGCCGTGTATGACAGGACCTGCTTCTCGGAACTCAACATTATGAAAACCAACCAATCTAAAGAGACGTCCTAAAGAATTGGGATTGAAGCATAGTTCGTGTGTAAAGTCGTTATAGCGATGCATCAGTCCCCAAGGACTATCTGCGTTACAGGTCTGGAGGATGAGACGGCCGCTCGGTTTGAGTGCATCGAAACAAACATCAAGATAATGAAGTACTTCATTTTTTCTGAAATGCTCGACAATATCCAGGCCAGTTATCAGGTCGTATGTTTTATCTTTTGTCTCCAAAAATTCAATAGCGTTTATTTCCACTACATTTTGTGTTACCTGTTTTGCTAAAGATATTTGTTCAGGACTAATATCTACACCTGCAATATTGGCATAACCTCTCGTTTTAAGAAAGTGTAATAATCTCCCACTGCCACAGGCAATGTCCAGGATGTTCGCATCTTTCTGTGAAGGCAGCCACCCTTTCAAATAGGAATCGTAAGCCCTGCCCCATTTATTTGCTGCGAATACATCAAAAGTTTGTTTAGAGTCTTGAAAACAAGAGGCATATTTACTATATATGCGTCGTCTATAGTCTGTCATACCCTTCGCCATTCTTCCCCTTTAAGAATTCTTAGCTGGCAAGAAAACAATAGTGATTCCATAGGATTTGAGTTTGCCACAGACGAGTGTAGAAGGTGGACATTCACCAACTTTTACCTTTTTTCCAAGAGACCAGCTATTTGAAATATCTGCGTCCAGCGTGCGTGATAGCTATGGTCGTTTAAGCAGCGTTTTCGGCCTGCTTTTCTAATTGCTTGCGCTCTGTCAGGGTCAGCGAGCAGCTTTTTGATAACGTTGGCACAGTCTTCTTCATTTCTGTATGTAAGAATCTCGTTGCCGACATCGAATACCAGTGATAGCTCAGGATTGTTCTGTGTCAGGTAAAGCCCTCCACTCATCGGGACCTCAAAATCACGGCCTTTCAGGCACATCAGTTTTCGTGAATGCCCGACACCTGCAAAGCCGAGGTTGATTCGGCTGCGGGAATATAGTTTAATCATTTCCTCGGACGGTAGGGGGCCGTTTGGCCAGCCGTGCCCAAAACATCCTACTTTTATTTTGTGCTTAGCGAGTTTCCTGATAAAAGACGGCCGCGGGCCATAGCAAGTGCCTGCGAAACTTACATCAAATTCAAAGGGAGTATTGTAGGGCCGGTGAACGTCGGGATGGGCTGCTTCGGGCCAGAACATCGCCAAACCACCATTTACAGCATACTTAATCAAAGAATCCGGCGAGTTTGTCAGGTTTAAATCCACTGCGTGAGCAATTCCAGCCGGGCCTGTATATCGACCACCCAGCTTTTTTCCGGAAAAACTCAGTTTGTCATCCCAACAAAAATTGAAGATAACAGCACCTGCTTGTGCCATTTTCTGAAGCGTTTCTGGCGAAGTGTTATAGCCCGATAGATAACCGATGACCACATCAACCGGCTCGGTGCGGTTGGCCTGGTGAAAAGTTTCCAGCATTGCTGCGTTCATCTGTTCGCGCTGGTTGAGCCAATCAGGCCGCCTATCATCGAAACCATTTGCCCGCCAGTCAAATGTCGTTACTTTTCCAAATGGCTCCAGCGAAAGGGGTAATATTTCTTCCCAGTTTGAGATATAGTAAGCCAGGAAAATGTGCAAATTTCCTTTTGGCTTCAGCCGATATGCCGACCGGCGCTGAGCTAGGCGGTTCTGGAGCGACTGTTTCAGCTTCTTTTCTTCGGGATACTCTAATCCCTTTTTGGCTGCCTCTGCTTGATAAGCCTTTAACTGGCGTCTTGCCTTTCTCTCTTGCAGGTTGGCCTTAACAATCGAGTTTGCCTTGGCGAAGATGGGTATATTTCTAAGTATCTTTTTCACAATGTATATCGTCCGAACTATTCAAAGAAAGGCATAAAAATGTTCGGACGACAAAAACGGCACGAATTTTACGATGAAACCGGATTTCGGCAGATGCTCTTTTATGCGGTTATGAGAATCGTTGTGATATGCTAATAGCACAGAGCGTGCCCCAAAGAAAGCGTTTTTAGAAATGAATTCCTGTGCATCCGGGGGGCTTTCGGTAATCGCCCAGGTGGATAGGAAAGCTTGAGCCGAGAGAATGGTTTCTCCATTCATAATGCGTCCGACCGGAACAATGTTTACTTTGCCATGCTTTACTTGTCTGTTTTCCGAGGTGATTAAATTCACGTCATCACCCAACAATGTATGGAGATAGATATATTGCAGAGCTGATAGTTCCGGCAGGTCTATTATGGTATATGTACATTCAGCGTTCAGACGTCTAATAAGACGGGCCATATCACCATACCCGCCGCCCCACTCAACAATGTTCCCGAACGATTCAAAAGATTTTCCAACTGTGGTTTTGTATGAAGCAAGGTGGTAAGCGTGGTGGATTCGAACACCCGAAGTAAGGTATTTAAAATTTGCTATCCTTGGCAGGCCGATATAATCCTCGCGAATGATTGTAGAGACTCTGTCGGCTGGCCAAACTGACTCAATAAGCGATATTTTTTCTCGTGTAACAGATGGCGAAGCGGTCGCCACCATCTGGGCACTAATAATAGGATTTCTCAAGAAACCGACAGGCAGATTTTGAGAGAAGCATTTTCTAAGAGTGCTTATGTGGCTTTGCCAGGGATATCTTTCGTCTGTGGACGCATAAAGTCGGCCCATTTCGCCGTTTGGGTCCAGTTGTTCGTACAAATCTGCATATTGTCTTGAAATTATTTCAAATCTTTTTATCTGTGAGCAGTCGCGAAGTAAAAGAAGAGCTATTGGGGACCCAATCCTCCAGGGTAAACTGTTGGCTTTCTCTAAAAAGAATTTGAGCTTATTTTTAGTGATAGACATTTTAAGTATTCGTCTGGAGCATTAGCTTTGATTATTGTCGCCGACTTGTACTTTTTTCTTTCCTGGCCGCCGCCCACATCGACGGGGTCCATATTTTAAGAGCACCCTGCCCAAATGCTCTCAAGAAAAGATTTGCCACAAATTTGGCCAGGCAGAAAAAAAGCACTCGTAAGAAGCCGAACCTTACAGTGAAATTAGGGTCTTCACCAAATACCACAACGGACGAAAAACCTACGGCACACAATAACTGGTGCAAAACACCCGAAGTGGCAGCCCATTTATGCGTGAAATCATTATATATATGTCGAGTGCCGAATGGGTTATCCGCACAAGGAGTCCGCACTATTATTACGCCGCCGGGGGCGATTTTTCGATATGTTAGCTCCAGAAAATGAACCACATCATTTTTTTCCAGGTGCTCAAGAAAATCCATCGAGATAATACAGTCTATCGAGTTATCCTTGTGCTTGCCCAATACCTCGAAGACGTTACCTTCATAAAGCGGCAGGCCAATCTTCTTTCCAATTTCCAGACGACTTTTGTCAAGGTCATAACCCGAAGTGTTTTGATATCCGATGGCTCTGAGGGCGTAAAGCATTCGCCCCTCGCCGCAGGGAAGGTCCAAAACCAAAGAGTTTTTGTGAGCCGGTAGATAATTCTTCAGCAGCGCCTTATAGAAGCGGGCCGAATGTCGGAAGCTACGCTCGAGCATATGGTTATCTTGAGACGACATCTTCCGGTGCGAGTATGCCCAGCGATCGACGGCACTGAGCGAATCAGAGCATTTGTTTTTCGTTTCAGACATCGTAAATCAACTTGCCTTGTTCAACGACACCACTTTGTATATATGTAACCCATTGCTTATTCGGCCCCGTTGTTTCTACGGAGTTATCATTCGGCGGAATCTAAGAATTGTTTAGCAGCATGGTTCTGCCTTTCTTACGAGTTTTGCCAGGATTACGCTGATAATAAGCATACTCGAATAATAGACCGGACACGCCATAGCCGCTCCAAGCAAACCAAATCGGCTAATCAAGAAAACAACAGATACAACACACACGATTGCTCCAGCTGAGTGGACGAGCAGGACAAAGCCAGTTCGCTTGTAGGCAAAGAGGATATTTTCAAAGATTTGGGAGATTACTTGAAAACTAATACCGCTGGCAATCCAAGGCATTAGCAATGTGCCGCTTCTGTACTCCTCGGCAAGAAGAAACACGGCAATCCAACGCCGCAAGTGATAGACGGCAACAACTCCAAAAAGACAAGCGGAAGACATTGCTGTGAACCATATTAGAAACATCTTATTTTCAAGAGATTTATTTTTAGATGAGACGCTTTGAAAATACAAGGGGCGCAGAGCCTGACTAATGGCGCCACTTGTTATTAGGAATGGCATACTAATCAGGCCGTAGCTGGCGGCATAAATGCCAACTTCTGCCACTCCCAAAAGGCCTCCGATGATATAGCGGTCGCTTAGAGAGACAGTCCAACCAACAATTGCCAGCGGGATGAAGGGTATCACATACGACCGAATATTGCTTAGCAGTTTCGAGTCCGGCTCGGCCGGCTTATTGGGGGCATTTTTCCCTTCAGCCTGTATGGGCAGAAGGTTGAAGCAAAGCAAAATTCCGCCAACGGCGATAAAATATCCCAAAAGAACAGATTGAGGTGTGGCGCCGAGTAAAAAAACCAGTACAACGGCAAGCACAGGTTTAGCCCATGCTTCCGCAGTATCCCATATTGCAACTCCTTTTTGCCGGCGTGCCGCGGTCATTAGACTGGTCTCCAGATTGCGTATAATCTGGACGCTCAAAAGCGCTGCCAGTACCGGAAAGACCGTGTAAGATACAGTCTTGAAGCGGATATAAACAGCACCTCCAAGCAAAGTAAGACATACAAGTGCACCAACCGACCACTTTAGGATATCAACAATCAGGTAACGAAGGCACGGAACACCACATGATAAAACTGCTTCAGGGTAGAACCTCTGGGCCGCCTGCAGTAAAGGTGCTGCGAAAAGATTATTGCCAAGTGTTACCAGACCTATTAGTAAGCTGACTGTGCCATAGATTTCTTTGGGAACGATTTCGGTAAGCAAGCGTATCCCAACAAGCATCCCTAACGCCGCTGCAATGTTCCCAAATCCGGACCAGGCTACCTCCTTCAGTAACCTTTCGCTAAATGAAGAAAAATTCATAATAAATTTATAGGGAATTACCAGCCCTTTTTCAGCAATACGACGGGAATCGTTTTTGCCAGAATATACAGGTTTAACAGGAAAGATCTTCGTTGAATATATAAATAATCGTACTTTACTTTATGGTTGGGGTGTAGGTCATAAGAATTTCTTATCTGCGCAAGACCGGTCAGTCCTGGTTTTACCGCCAGCCGTATTTCCCTTAATGCCTTGTGCCGTTTCACAAAGTGGGGCCGTTCGGGTCTTGGGCCAACAAGACTCATATCGCCGCGTATAACATTTAACAACTGGGGAAGCTCATCAATACGGGTGCGTCTTAGAAAACGGCCGACTCTTGTAACTCTTGGGTCGTTTTCCCCCGCTAAAACAGGACCTGTTTGCTTTTCGGCATCGTTAATCATTGTCTTGAATTTGTACAAAGTGAAGGTTTTGCCGTCTTTGCTTACTCTGCTCTGTTTGTACAAAACAGGCCCGGATGAAGTAAGTCTTGTAAGCAGCACAACCAATATCATCAATGGACTTAGAAGGAAAAGCATAAAGGCGCTGCCTAATACATCCAAAGCCCTTATCAAGAATTCTTCGCTGTCGGATTTTCTTCCAATGAACGTTCTGAGGAACTTCAGGGAATTTTCCTCCATCATGTTTCTTGAAAGCAGCTCAGCATATATCGATGGGTCAAAAACCACGTTTACTTTTAGTCTTAGCAGGAGGTAAATGAGCAGATTTAACTGCTTATCATCGTGAATATGCTCGCATATCACAATCTCATCGGCACTTCCACATTGCAGAAGCTCTTCAATTGTGTCTATATGCTTCTCTTCAACCAAAGGACTTTCACTAATGGCTCCTGCGGATTTTTGTGTTCCAATAACAACTACTTTCTTTTTAATTCTTCCAGTGAGTCTTAAAGCCAGGCTGTTAAATGTAAAGATGAATAATAATCCGATGGGGAAGGAAATAACGAAGATGCTGGAAGGGAAATCCGACCATTTGATTCTAAAAACATAGACAAGAGCCATGCCGAAAAGGGCGCCTAAAAGCAAGCCATTGAAAGTCCTCTTGAATAAATGCCAGTAAGAGCAAAACCTTTTTTTGAAAACGCGTGTAAGAACAAGGGCCAGCATATATATAAACGTAAGGAAAGGGAAATTACCTTTGTACGGCAGAAAATTTATTTCCGGGATATTCAGCCCGTATCTGACAGGGAAAGACAGTAGAAAAGCAGCGTTGAGCAGAACCGCATCAACGATAAACAGGAAAATCTGAAGAATCATTTTTCTTATGCGTCCTATTGGGGATGAGATATTGTTCGCAATTCGCTTTTAAAAGATGGCCGGAGTTAAACACAATGCAATTTTGTACGGCGGGATTATAAGTTACAATATTAAAAGACAAGCAGGATGTGCCTATTCATTATCTTAGCCAAGCCAAAAATTTTCTGAAATCCCCCAATAACGCCCTCGGCTCTTTTCGGTATAGAATACTGCGAGCTTTTGCCCTTTTAAAGATGCGTGCGGGGCCTTTGTTGTATTTGTGAAAGCTGGTTTTCAGATGTTTCTCAATCTGCCTGAATTCCTCGCCAGTCATAGTATCAATCCGATGAGCAGGGTCTTTCATAGAATAATACTTCGGCGATATAGAATAATAATCGTCCAGAGTACGGGCATCGGTCATATATCCGGCAGCAATGCCCATATCATATAACTCGGTTCCCGGGTAAGGCTCAAATACGGAAAGGGATGCAAAATCCGGTTTGATATGCTTCATTAAGTTGAGAGTTAGGAGCATTTCGTGCATAGTCTCCGTTGGGATACCCATGAGAAAATAGCCTGTCCAATGTATGCCGACCTTGTGAATAAGCTCAGCGGCGTGTTTGATTTGTGTCGTTGTTATTCCTTTTTTCATTATAGTTTCGAGAACACGGTCACTGCCTGATTCTATGCCAATCTTGATACTGTTGCAGCCGGCAGATTTCATTTCTTTCAATAACGATTCATCAATAAGATTCACCCTGGCGTTGCACTCCCAGTTTATCTTGAGGTTTTTTTCCCTGATTGACCTGCAAAACTCCAAAACCCTTTTTCGATTGACGGTAAAGGTGTCATCTTTAAAGCTGAACTGAACAGTACCGTATTCGGCCTGGGTTTGCCGGATTTCTCCTATGACATTTGCAACCGACCTGAATCTGGTAACTCTTCGCCATACGCCGGCAGAGGAGCAGAACGTGCATGCGAATGGACAGCCGCGTCCGGTCATTATCAGTCCCATATCTTCCGGGGTATATGTATTTCTATTTATAAGGAGGTCTTTTGCGGGATAAGGAATCAGGTCTAAATCCTGAATAAATTCGGCATCGGGATTATGATAGATTTGTCCATTAATCTTAAAACTAAGCCCCCTTATGTTACTATGAGGTTTTTTGTTTTCCACAGCATCGACTAACTGCGAGAAACAAGTTTCGCCTTCTCCCCTCACGGCGTAATCAACGAATGGGCTTATCCTTAGCGATTCATCGGCTTTGACGGATGGGTGTGGGCCGCCAACTACTACTGGAACATTGTTAAATAGGGTCTTTACAATCTCGGCCGCTCTAAAAGCCGCAGCGGCTTTGGTCGTAAAAACATTTATGCCGACCAGGTCGGGTTTGAATTCATTTAAAATATCGCGCAGCTCATTCCATATCGGATGAGACAAATTATTGATGCATTTAATATATTCAGGATATTTACTCTCGAGGTCGGCATAGTCCATCCGGCTGGCCTTGCCTATATTGGCGTCTGCATCATATATAAGGACCTGGTGGCCTTTATCGCGCAAAACAGCGGCCAAGTAAGCAAGACCTAAAGGAAAATAGCGATTATAGTATTTGATAAACCTGTAAAACGGCGGGTCAATTAAAAGCACTTTCATTATTCTTGTCTATCCTTGACAGGCTTGATAAGAATAAAGGCAATATGCACAAACATTGCAAGTAAAAGCTGTTCTATTTACAGCAAGAAATTCAACCTGCTACTCCTGGATATTGAGCGAGGGAAATGTATAATAAAGTGGAATCTGTTGATTTTGTGACCTGTCCTGAGCCAGGTCGAGGGATTTGCAGAATGCCCTTTTTAAGGAGTAACAGCAATGTCATTCCCTCTGCGGAATCTTTTGGAGAATACCAGCCGGGCGCTGCGTTTAATCCGAATCATAAACTTTAATCCAGGATACAGTATTGGGCCTCTTTCAATAGAAGTGTGTTTGACCACAGCGTGTAATTTTAGATGCTACTTTTGCAATGCTCACTCTCAGCTCAAGGAAAAGTGCTCTCCAATATATTCGCTTTCAGATGAAACTATCGATTGTTTACTGGAGGATGTGCATTTATTGAAAATTCCGGAAATTCTTTTTTCCGGTGACGGAGAACCCTTCCTTCATAAGCGATTTCTGGAAATCGTAGATTCTTGCGAAGGATGCAAGGTCAAGATAGTTACTAACGGGAGCAAGCTCGAACAAGTTTCAGCCTCCATATTCGCCAAAATTCATAAGCTTACAATCAGCCTGAACTCCATCGACAGTAAGACTCATCAGTTGATACACGGTTACGGCGGCGCCGGCAAACTGCCCGATATTCTTGAAAATATTAAACGTTTACTCACTTTGCCACGGGCAAAGCAGAAGCTCCAGATTAACTATGTTGTTACTAAGGAGAACCTGGAAGAGCTGGAATCTGTATTTCGCTTGAGTCATAAATGGGACGTTTTTTTTGCAGCCCGGCCAATAAGTATTGGATTCGACGAGCTCCAGCCGAAAGGATTAACCGCCTATGAGATGCGCAGCGTCCGGGAAAAAATCAGACAAATATCACAAGAACCCTCTCTATCGCCGAACGCTATTGCCTCTCTAAAATACAGCCGGCATTATTTTCGAACAGGTGAAGCATACAAACCTCGAAATCATCTTTTGCCGTGTTATGCGGGTTTTTACAGTGCCTACTTAGATAGTAACGGAGACTATCGAATTTGCGTCCATTGTAAGGAGCCGCTGGGAAACTTTAATCAACAGCGTCTTGCCGAGCTATGGACAAGCAAACCATTTCAGGAGCGTCTTTGTGCTGCTTCTCTGATGCACGAAAACGGCATAAGAACCTGTTCGGCATGTATTCACTGCCCGGATGTTGAGACTTACTCAATGCACTTTCATCGAATCTTCTCACGAATACCAGGGCAAATATTTCTTCTCAGACATCGTTATCGTAAGTACGGAGATAATCGGCAGCAAATAGGGTAGGGCTTTTGCCGTTAATGAACAGGGCACTACGAGTTATTCCGGGAGTTATTTCGGTAGAGGTCCTTGTGTGAGAGTATTTGCGAAACGGCCCGGCTAACGCTGAAGGTCTTTTCCAGGACGGACCGGGCATTATTGCCCATTTTCCGTCGAAGGTCGGCATCTGCGGCCAGCCGCTCAGCATAGGCACAAAATATATTGTGCTCTCCGGCCAAACAAATCAGACCGGCATTTGACTCCTCTATGATTTGTTTCAAGTCGTTGCCGGGATTGATGCTTGCCAGTATGGGCATAGAAAAGTACATATAGCCGAGCATCTTGCCCGGAAAATTATGAGTCTTCAACTGGCGGTCCAAAGAAATCAAACCTATGTCAAACTGCGAGAGCATACCGAGATACTCCTCCTGTGCTATGGCTGGATGGATTGTGATATTGCTCATCTGTTTTTCTTTAATCATTGCTTTCAGACGCGGCACTTCACTGCCATCGCCTACAAGAAGGAAATGTACGTTGGAGTGTTCACGCATATTTTCAGCCAGGCGAATGATATTATCCATATCCTGAGCAATACCGATATTTCCGCCGTAGAAAAAAACTACCTTGTCCTGCAAACCCAGTCTCTGTCGGTCGTTTCGTCGGATGATGCTTTTTTCGTTAACTGTTGTCCAGTTATACAGGACCTCCAAATTATACTTGTCTGCGAGCCCCTGTTCTGAGAAATATTTCAGATTTTCCGGTGACTGGACTGCGATAATGTCGGCTGCTGCGTAATGCTGTCGCTCCTTTAGCCGAAAAAGCCGGTATATCAGCCCATCTTTCATTTCGCCGGTGTCGAGAGCCCATTGCGGAAAGATATCACGCTGAATCAGGTAGGCCTTGCAGTTCCACAGCTTTTTGAGTTTTTTAATCAGAGATGCGAAGAAGATACTCGGAGCGTACAATATAATAAAGTCACACCGGTTTGATTTAAAGAAAGCTTTGCCTGCTTTCCAAATAATCGATGACAATCTTATTTCATTTATAGCTCTGGTTATCCTTTCGGCCCCTTTGATTGGGCGGGTTTTAATCCTTAGAACCGTCAGACCTTGCTCTACAGTAACCTGGCTGGGCGCATTCAAAGCATCATCAGGAGCTGTAATGATTACATCGTGTCCCTGATTGTGAAATTCCACCGCCAAATCGTGAACCAGCTTCGCGCTGGATTTCTTGCAGGGAAGGTAACAGTCAACAACGATTAATATCCTCATAGACGGCAATCTGTATTCGTGCAAATCAGCTATTCGTATTTATGCCAGACGGTTCGATTGACATAATCAGTGTAACTGATAATGATGCGAACAACCTTTTTCGAGACGTTTTCGCTTTCGTAGTCACTCACCAGCCGAAAGGCTCGTGCATTATGGTCGAACTGTTTTGTTGCGACTTCGATGGACTGCAAAACGCGCTCGCTCTTAAGCCCACACATAATGACGGTTCCCTCGTCCATTCCTTCCGGGCGTTCATGCGCTTGGCGGATAGTCACAGCGGGAAAATTCATTATGGAAGATTCCTCGGTTATTGTACCGCTGTCGCTGACGACACAAAAGGCGTTGATTTGAAGGCAAACATAATCCAGAAACCCCCAGGGCTTAAGAAAGCGTATTCGCTCGTCCAGCTCACAAGAGCTTTGTGTCGATTCGAGGCGTTTGCGTGTTCTCGGGTGCGTGGAAACAATTACCGGCATATCATAAGTCCGGGCAATTGTATTGAGTGAATGCAGCAGGTCTTGAAAATTGGTATCCGAATCGACGTTTTCCTCTCGATGAGCGCTGACAACAAAATACTTGGTGGTTTGCAGCTTAAGCTGCTTCAGTATGTCTGATGCTTCGATGTCGGCTTTGTAATAATACAGGACTTCCTTCATCGGAGAGCCGGTTTTTATAATTGTTTCGGGCCGAATCCCTTCGGCGAGCAGATACCTTCGAGCATGTTCGGTATAGGGCAGGTTGATGTCGCTGATATGGTCAACGATTTTGCGGTTGATTTCTTCCGGCACCCTTTCATCGAAGCATCGGTTACCAGCCTCCAGATGAAAAATTGGTATTTTTCTTCTTTTGGCCGAAATAGCAGAAAGACAGCTATTGGTATCGCCCAACAGCAGCAAGGCATGAGGTTTTTCCTTTTTCATCACGGCATCCGATTTTGCTATTACATTGCCAATAGTCTCGGCCGTCGTGCTACCTGCGACTCCAAGAAAATAATCCGGTTTTTTTATTTTAAGCTGCTCGAAGAAAATTTGATTGAGCTCATAATCGTGGTTTTGGCCGGTATGCACCAAGATATGCCGAACATGGCATTGCAGCTCGGCAATAACTCTGCTAAGCTTTATGACCTCAGGCCTGGTGCCGACGATGGTCATAACTTTCATTTTCTTTGATGGCCGGACGTTTTTACTCATCTCAACAACTCTTCTGCTTCAGCCAGTATCGCTGTGGGCACAATCAGGTCGTGTTTAGCCATAAGCTCAATCGTGCCTTCCAGGTCAAGAACGTTATCTGCGCTGCTGTACTCGCTGTCCAAGGCATTCGGTGCTTCTTCATTCGCATTTCTCAGTTCAGGGAGCATAGGTAAGATTACGTAGTAATCTCCACGTTTTATGACATGATGGCATTCTTCCTCACTGACAAGAATCTCGTGCATTTTTTCGCCCGGTCTGATTCCAATAGTCTTAATTTCGATATGCTGTGCACCTATAAGGGCCTTAGCAATATTTTCAACCGTAGCCGAGTCCGCTATAGGAATGTAGATTTCCCCTGCATTGCCCTCTGAAATCACTGCAAAGATGGTATCAACTGCCTGGTCGATACTGAGAAGAAATCTTGTCATACTCTCATCTGTTACTGTGACAGGCCCTCCCGCTTTTATCTGCTCGTGAAAAAGTGGAATCACCGAACCTCTTGATGCCAGGACATTTCCATACCGAACACAATTGAATCTTGTCTTGGGGTTCAAAACGTTGGCTGATATGAAGATTCTCTCCTGAATTGCCTTGCTCATGCCCATAACGTTAACGGGCTTGCAGGCCTTATCGGTACTGATTCCGACCACTGTTTCTACGGGATAGTCGTTTTCTCGTATTGCGCGAACAATATTCACCGGCCCCAGGCAGTTTGTCCGGAGCGCCTGTTCCGGAAAATATTCACAAAGGGGCACCTGCTTTAACGCTGCTGCGTTAATAATAATGTCTGCATCTTTCACCGCAGAGCAAACATCCGCGTAATCGCGTACATTTCCAATACGAAACTCAAGTAGCTGTCTAAAATTGTTATAGATGACTTCATCGGTCGTCACTTTCCTGTGCATATATGAGACCCGCATTGCCTGCTGCTTTGCTTCATCTCTGGACATAACGATAACTTTGCCGGGTTTGCCCAGCTCGTCCGTGAGAATTCTGCGCACCAGGACTTTACCAAGGGAACCCGTCCCCCCAATCACCAGAATACTTTTACCTTCAAAAATCATTTGATGCTCCTTTTCTAATCGTGCTTTCTCATACCGTCATAATCTGTTGGGTCTTTATACATCTGGCGGACCATCTCTTCCCAGCTCGGTGCGATATAACCGGTTGTTTGCACAAATCTATCCATTTTTAAGCTTCGGTTACAGCAAAAATCCTCGTCCCGAGTGATATTCACATCTAATTCAAAGATTTCCTTTACCAAGCACAGCAGATTATACTTAGTGATGGGCTTGCTTGCAACTTGATACACGCCACAGATGTTCGGGTGGTCCTTTATAATCATCGCTATAATTTTTGCCATTTCGATGGTAGAAAAACCGGAAAAAATTGCCTTTGCAAATCCCCTGACCGTCTTACCCCGCTGAGCCAGGAACCATTCGAGCAATCCGTGAGTGGGTATGGTTAGCTCTCGGCCAATGAAGGAGGTTCGCAGCGTTACTGCCGCCATTTCTTCAGGAGTCGTCTCGCCCAGGAATTTGGACTTTCCATAAAGGTCACGAGCGTCAGAGAAATCGTTTTCACTGTAATCACCGCGAGCGCCGTCAAAGACACAATCGGTGCTGATTGAAATCAATCTTGAATCAATCTCGGCACAAAGAGCCGCCAGCTTGTGAGGCAGATATGAGTTAATAGCAACCGACAGAAATGCGTTGTTCGCCTCCTTCAACTGCTTGACAATTCCAATACAATTGATAATGACATCAGGAGCTACATTGCGAATTGTCTTTTCCAATTTCTCATTATCGAGCACATCCACGCCGCCAATCAGCGTTACATTTCCAAAGATTTGCGGATACTTATCGTAAAATTCCGCATCTTTTTTAACGGTACCAATAATCTCATGTTCCCAGAGGCACTGACACAACTTATGCCCTAACATACCCCCCGCTCCCAAAACAAGCACTCTGCTCATAGTCTATCCGTTTCTCGAAGCGTAATCATTTTGCCCCCGAAAAGCCCGAACAGATTTTCTTGATTTTTTACCTTTCAACTATATCGAATTTCATAGTAGGGTGGGGCTTGCCCCACCATTCCTCTGACAAGCAGAATCTTTTGGTGGGCTAAAAGCCCACCCTACAAACTTTCAACTGTATCGAATTCCATAGTTTCTTCGCCACAATTCAAAGATTACCAGTGTAAACAATCGCTGGGAATTCAAAAAGCCACGGCGCTGATAGTCGAACAACCGGCGAATGACGGTCCGGTCAAACAAATTGCTGTCAGCCTCTCGCAGCACCTGCTCGAAATAAGCACCCCAGTTTCCCTTGAACCATTGGTGCAAAGGCACAGTAAATCCCTGCTTGCGTTTCAGGTCTAATTGTTTAGGCAGCAGGTTTTTTGCTAAACGGCAGGGGAGAATCTTGCGTTCGCGCAGTCCCGCTCTTAAGTTATCCGGCACCGCTCGAAAGGCGAATTCGATAATTCTATGGTCCAGATAAGGCGAACGAACCTCAAGTGAAGTCAGCATACTGGCCCGGTCCACTTTCACAAGGATGTCTTCCGGCAGGAATGTCAAGAAATCAACGGAAGTTGCCATTTGTAAAGGCGTGCCGATTGAATCACAAAGGGCGGCTTTGTAGAATTCAGGAGACATCCGGCCCAAGTTTGCTTCTGACCAGACAGGGGCTAATAACCGCCGGCGCATCCCGGCGTCAAAGTATATATTGACCTGAGCGATGTTATAGGGAAGCTCAGATAAACATCCGAGGACATAGTTTCTCCCTTTGAGACCCGGCGGGAGAAGCTTGCCGGCCGCTCTGAACATTAGAGGTCGTAATGGATGGGGAGCAAAATATCTTAGGCATTTTTGCTGCTGCACCCAACAGTGGTGGGGGTAACCGCCAAAGAGCTCGTCGCCGCCGTCTCCACCCAGCGCGACTTTGGCGTGCTGGCGAATCAGGCGTGATATAAGGTATGTCGGCACCATCGAGGAATCGGCGATGGGCTCGTCATACTGCTTTGCTAAATCCGAGAGCACGTCTATCGAAGTCGGTTCCGCTTCCAATTCAGTATGGTCTGTTCCGAAATGTGAAGCCACGAGGCGAGCATAAGGACTTTCATCGTATCTGTTATGTCCCGGGAAGGAAATAGTGAACGTTTTTACGGGGTTGGAAGCCACTTCAGCGGCCATCGCGGTCACCAGGCTGGAATCAATCCCTCCACTTAGTAGAATTCCCACCGGCACGTCCGCAATCAAACATAAGCGGACCGAATCTCTGAGCAGCTCTTGAAACTGGCTGGCTAATTCACCGACATCCGTGGTATTCGTTTGGGTGTATGTGGGCAATCGCCAGTATTGCCGAACCATCAGCTTGTCCGTCTCTATATCATAAGTCATCATATAACCGGGAGGGAGCTTATGAATTCCCTTTAGAATGCACATTTTTCCGGGGATATAGCCGTAAGCCAGGTAAAAGTTGAGTGCTTCAATATCGAGCTCTCGTGGGAAAGTCGGGTCCGCCATCAAGGCTTTAAGCTCCGAAGCAAACATGAGCCTGCCGTTCGAGTGGTAGTAAAACAGGGGTTTTTGTCCGGCCCGGTCTCTGGCAATAAATAATCGCCTTTTTGATTTGTCGTACAACGCGAAGGCGAACATTCCATTTAGCTTTTCGAGGCAGTTTTCGCCCCAGGCTTGATAGGCCTGCAGGATTATCTCGGTATCACTGTTTGTTTGGAAGCGCAGACCCTTTGATATTAATTCCTCACGCAATCGGCGGTAATTATATATCTCACCATTAAAAACTATGCAGAATTGTTCGTTGATATCCATCATTGGCTGGTGGCCTGCCTGGGAGAGGTCGATGATTGACAATCGCCGATGGGCCAATCCGACAAAGCCTTTGGTTTCAAACCAAAGCCCTGCATCATCCGGCCCTCGATGACGCATAGTGTCCCGCATAATTGACAGGAGCTTAGGGTTGTTTTTTAAATTTTGAGATGCTGTTCCGACAATGCCACACATTGTAAAGAGGACTTTATTACTCCCTCGTTGAAAATATGCTTGTCGCTTCTACGTAATCGAAATTGTCTTTTTGTGAAGCCTGTATGCTGTCAGCAATCGTTAGCCAATGACAATCCCCTCAGACTCCGTCCCCGTGGGTTGCAATAAGACCCATTGAAAGAAATTCTTCATGTGTGGGGTGCTCCGGTTTGAGAAATCTCACAAGAAGCGGCAGCTTCCGGCCTTTGGCCGGACCTCGATATATTACCGTCCTTTTGTTCTCATATACCTTCTGGGATAAATGGTAGTCTCGCAGCGCGGACATTCTTGCTGACGGATGGTATTTGGTGGATGATTGCCCCGATTTTTTCAGTTATGTGTTTTCTGCTCGTTAGCTTGCCCTCCTTGAAAAAACACTCTAAGCATCCTTATGATGTAAAAAAATGCTTATATCGAGTCTGGAAAAACTCCCCACATTTATTACTTAGCTTGTTTATGACGACAGTCATCCTCTGGAAAGCGACTCCATTCGGCACAGGCCACATTATTAGGCCGATAATCCTAAACATATTTCACTCCTGATTCCAAAGATTCTTACGTATAAGAAAAAATAAGTCAAGCGAAATGTGATTATGTGGGTTTTTTTTGACCGATTTCGCAGCCCCTGCTTGTTGCTGGCAGGGGTGTTTTTTCAGCCAAATATCGGCCGAGGGGTCTATTCTTTACTTTTTTTCGCCCCGTCCCGTCTTTGCCGCAAGGCATCCGCCGTAAGGCGTCCGGCAATTCTGCCGGACTGCGGACGACGGACTGGCGAGCGGCTATTCTGACTTGCCGACCGTGCTTTTTGTATTGTCGCGGCGCAGACTTTGTATTCCGGTATCTTGGCCAGAGGGTCCAGAGCATCAATAGTAAGCATATTGGTAGGACCTTCGCAGAAATGGAAGAGCATAAACAGCCAGCCCCTTTCAATACTTCGAGTGACTTTTGCCGGCGTGGATACCTTGCCGCGGCGGGTGATTACTTCGACACTGTCTCCGTCGGCAATGCCGAGTTCGCCGGCATCTTCGATATGTATTTCAACGTAACCTGTGGGTGAAACCTGGTTTATAGCGGCTGATTTTCTGGTCATAGTACCGGTGTGGAATTGATATAATTGCCTGCCGGTCGAGAGCACAAAAGGAAATTTGGCATCGGGAAACTCGGCAGGAGCCTTGAAGTGGACGGTGTGGAATTTGCCCTTTCCTCTGGTAAAGCGGCCTTTGTGTAGATACTTTGTGCCCGGGTGGTTCTTATCCGGACAAGGCCATTGTAAACCGACCAAATCAATCCGCTCGAAGGAGATGCCACCATAGATAGGTGTAACTGAGGCGATTTCATCCATAATCTGCCCGGCGGAGTCGTAACTCATAGAATAACCGAGTTTGGTTGAGACATCACAGAGTATTTCCCAGTCGTTGCGGGCCTGGCCGGGCGGGATGACGGCAGTGCGGACGCGCTGGACGCGGCGTTCAGTGTTTGTGAATGTACCGTCCTTTTCGGCGAAGCAGACCGAGGGCAGAACCACGTCGGCGTATTGGGCCGTCTCCGAGAGGAATATATCCTGCACGACCAGAAAATCGACCATTTCCAGAGCCTTACGTGTTCTGTTGAGATTCGGGTCGGAAAGTGCGGGATTCTCGCCCATAATGTAGATTGCCTTTATGTCGCCTTTCTCAACGGCGTGAAAGATTTCGATGACAGTAAGCCCCTTGTTCGGAGAAAGCTTTTTTGACCAGGCTTTTTCAAACTTGGCCTGGATTTTAGGGTCCTCGACAGATTGATAGCCCGGATAGACGTCGGGCAAAGCGCCGAGGTCGCAGGCACCCTGGACGTTGTTTTGGCCTCGGAGCGGATTTACGCCGGTCGATTCTTTGCCGACATTGCCGGTGAGCATCGAGAGATTGGCGAGCGAGAGGACGTTGTCGGTGCCGGTAGTGTGCTGAGCGATGCCCATGCTGTAAACGATACTGGCCGTTGAGGCACCGGCATATATCCTTGCAGCCTTTCGGATTTTTTCGGCGGGAACCGTCGTAATTTGTTCCGCTGTTTCCGGGGTGAAATCCTTCAGCGCCTCAGCTAACTCGCCAAAGCCCTCCGTGCGTTCGTTTATGAAGCCGGCATCGAGCAGATTCTCATTTATTATTACATTCATCAGGGCGTTTATGAGAGCGACGTCTGTGCCGGGTTTTTGAGGCAGGTGCAGTTCGGCGAATCGGACCAGGTCGATTTGGCGCGGGTCGGCCACTATCAGCTTGGCGCCGTTCTTGATGACGGCCTCTTTTATGTTGAGAGCAATCACCGGATGGGCCTCGGAGGTGTTCGAGCCGATGACAAATATGCAGCAGGCGTTGTTGAGCTCATCGATGGAATTAGTCATAGCACCACTGCCGAATGCCCTTGCAAGGCCGGCCACGGTCGAGGTGTGGCAGAGTCTGGCGCAATGGTCAACATTATTTGTGCCAATCGCTGCACGAATGAACTTCTGAAAGATGTAGTTATCCTCATTAGTGCACTTGGCGGATGAAAGCCCGGCGATACTGTCAGGGCCGTTATGCGTTTTTATTTTGGTCAAACGTTCAGCAATAAAATTTGTTGCTTCGTCCCATGTTGCTTTTTCGAATCGGCCGTTTCGTTTTATAAGTGGGCAGGTAAGCCTTTTCTCGCTTGCTACGAAGTCCACAGCGAATCTGCCCTTGACACACAAATTGCCATTGTTCGGAATACAACCGGCTTCGCTGGTTACACGGACAATTTTGTTTGTCTTTGGATTTACATTAAGGTCAATCTGGCAGCCCACGCCGCAATACCCGCACACTGTCCGCGTTCTGGTTAAATCCTTTGCCCGCCCTTTGCTTATAGCTGCGCGGTTCAACATTGCTCCGGCAGGGCAAATCTCAACACACCCTCCACACAAAACACACGAACTTTTGTGAAGGTCTATTCCAAACGCCGTGCTCACCTCCATCTGCCCAAGCCGGCCGGCAAATGTTATCGCCTCGGCCCTCTGAACCTCTTCACAATAGTCCACACATAATCCGCATAAGATACATTTGTCCCGGTCATAAAGTATCGCCTCGCTGTTCGTAGCGTAGTTAGGCCTGCCGCCTTCGCGTTTTGCCAGGCCGAATCGTTCTTCATCCGCCTGGTACCGGTACGCATAATCTTGAAGCTTGCACGCTCCGTCTATATCACAGGTTGTACACGCTATTCGATGCTCCGACAAAATCAGCTCTATAATCGTTTTTCGTATTGCAGCGATTTCCTCATTCTCTGTGCATACCTTCATCCCTTCGGCGACCTGTGTGTTGCAGGATGTCGTCAGACCGGCAGAACCTTCTATTTGCACTACGCATAACCGGCAGGCTCCGGTGGGACTAACCTGTGGGTTGTAACATAGGTGTGGAATATCAACCCCAACACCTTGGGCAGCCTCAAGAATTGTTGTTCCTTCTTCGACCTTAACTTTCTTACCGTTGACCTCGAGACAAACTTTTTTCATTCCTGTACCGCCTTCCAAGCGGAGGATTTCACTTTTACCGGGCTTTGTAAAATGGGTCCGATTTTTTATGCCGATACTTTGTCAATGACTGCCTCGAAATCCTCCGGGAAAAGCTCTAACGCCGAGAGCACAGGAAGTGGAAATGCCTGCCCCATTCCACATGTGGAAGCAGATATGCATGCTTTACAGATTTCGCGCAATCGCTCTAAATCCCCGGCAACGCCCTTGCCATCAGACAGCCTCTCCACAATTTCCTTACATCTAACGACGCCAATTCGGCATGGCGCGCAGCGCCCGCAGGATTCGTCTGCGTAGAATTCCAGCAATCCTCTTACAATATCGACCGCAGTTTTGCCTTCTTCGTAAACAATCACTCCTGCTGTTCCCATTTCGCTGCCGGCTTGGCGAATAGCTTTGGCCGTTAGCTTGCATCCCAGATAGGCCCGGCCAAGAAACGCACTGGTTCCGCCCCCGGGCTGCACAGCCTTTATGGGCCTACCGTTTAGCGTTCCTCCCCCAAATTCGTTAATCAGCTCTTCCAATGTTCCCGAACCGATTTCAAGCTCATACACACCCGCGTGCTTCACATCTCCTGATAGCGAAAAGAGTCTCGTCCCCCGCTCTTCCCTGACGCTCAGCTTCTGGTATTCTTCTGCTTTATTTGTCAGAATCACAGGGATGTTTGCAAGCGTTTCAACATTGTTTACTACTGTAGGTTTTCCAAAAAGACCTTGTTCGCTTGGGTAGGGCGGTTTCGGCCGGCTCATAGCCCGATGGGCCTCAAGGGACGAAATAAGCGCAAGCTCTTCGCCGGTTATATACAACCCTCTACCCTTGACCACATGTAGGTCAACTGAAAGCGTCGAATCCAAAATTCCCTTTCCTAAAAGACCAGCTTTTTTCGCCTCAACAGATATTTTCCCCCACAAGCTGTAAGTTTTGTCATACTCTCCTCTTATGTAAATATAGGCTTGTTCGGCCCCAATCGCCCAGGCTCCGATTAAAATTCCTTCGAGCACAGCCCACGGGTCACCGTCCAGCAGGACCTTGTCTTTAAATGTCCCCAGCTCACCTTCTTCAGCATTACAAATAAAATATTTTGGCTTTGGCTTTTGATGGGCGGCAAATGCCCACTTCAATGCCGTACGGAATCCGTTACCACCTCGGCCGGTGAGCCCTGACCGTTCTATTTCCTCAACTACCAGCTCAGGTCCCATAGATAAAGCCTGCTTAAGACCTTGTAAACCCCCCAGAGCCTCGTATGCTTTCAGGTCCAATGGATTGTACTTGCCCACTCGCCGGGTTAAAACTTTTCGCTCTTTCACCTCAAAAATCCCTCTACGACCGAACCTTAAAGTCTCTATAAGATGTCAGCGCACCATAAATTCGTGTCTCGGAGAAACCTGTTCTTGTCGCAAGGTCGCGGACTACTTCTCTCGGTACATATCCGAATGTGTCTTGAACCTTGCCCAGAATTATAAATAGATTCTCCACACTAACGCCGTTGCTCTGTTTGAGGAGTTTTTGATATGTCTCTATTTTGAACTCTTTCATGCTCAATGCGGCGCTCCTATTGACTATTGACTATTTACTATTTATTATTAGTCAATCGTCAATAGTCAATCGTCAATATTCAATAGAAAATTGAAAGTTGGAGCAAGCAGGTCTTCTTGATGGTCTCAAATGTGAGGTACCACGTAGTGTCCCTTTCGGGAGTACTTCCGGGCACACCGTTGCAGGTTTACAAATCCATCTCCAACGGGCAAACGCACAACTCAAAGAAAATCTCCTTCGGCTCAAAAATGTATTTATCCAAAGCTTTGTTAAAAGTTCTCTTTGTCAGCGAATACAGCTCAAAAATTGAGTTTGCCTCCTTAGAAAGGAACTTTCTTCTAATGGGGTAAGCTTGGTCCCGGTTGTCAGGTTGAATTTGATTTGGAAGCACAATCGAAAACGCATAATCGTATTCTTTTCTCAACGGCAGTATTTCCTTCATTGTCTCAAGCTTAATAGAGCTCAAAAGCGGCGGTTTGGCAACCTGGTTCGTATTATACCATTCCTTGAGGCTGGCGACAAGTATCTGGCTATCACTGCTTTGGATATATACCGGCACCGTTTTGCCCTGCCGCACCAATTGAACCTTGCCGTGGGGATGCGACCCGCAACCAGTCTCAAACTTTCAAGTCCGGACAATTGGTGCGGCACACCATCTTGAGACGATGTCCCATTCATAGTTGAAGGTTAGAAAAAGTGGCGGTTCCTAAAAGCCAAATCTGGTATGATTTGGCAAAAAATTGTTAACCATTAATTGAAAGGAACCGCCATGAAAAGAACAGATTAC
>Ga0315314_1000285_pt1 | contig 64146 bp, 68 predicted proteins | sample TDP9_MG_FD_203631 | JGI IMG/M metagenome (GOLD analysis project Ga0315314, IMG submission 203631) | Freshwater sediment microbial communities from Lake Towuti, South Sulawesi, Indonesia - TDP9 | ecosystem: Environmental > Aquatic > Freshwater > Lake > Sediment | place: Indonesia: South Sulawesi...
AAGAGCGGCTACCCCGTTTCCGGGGTCGCCAACCACCCTAAAATTCGAGGAAGAGATCCTCCTTGAGTCAACATGTTCTAAGACACTCTCAAGATAAAGATCAAATGATTCGGCTTTAGAGTAGTTGCCAACTTCGCGCCATTGCATTAATTTGGGTCCATCAAAAAAGGTTTTTTCGAGTTCAAGTGACTCCTGATATGAGAGTTCAGCTGTATCCTTCATAAAAAATAACAATCCCACTATCTCTGGGGGGGTATGGCTGCCGGTGACGACCGCGGCTCCATCGAGCTCCCGCTTCTTTACGGTCCAGAGCAACGCTGGTGTAGGAGCAGGACCACAATCCTTAACATCAAGACCGCCTGCGAGAAGTCCAGAGACAAGAGCGTGCTGAAACAATTCAGCTGGCAGCCTAACATCTCGTCCAACCGCGACCTCGCCTTCATTATCGAGAAGGGATGCGAAGGACGCTCCAAGCTTTGCCGCCATTTCAGGCGTTATCCCCACGTTTGCCTTTCCTCGGATCCCAGAGGTCCCAAAAAGTTTGAGCCCTTCCATCTGAATCCTCGCCTAACGAAACACCAAAAACATGTATACAATCAACGTTGCACTAAGTTTGTGATAAGACTATCATACCAGAGGTCTTAAGCATTACAGCACTCGATAGATCCTCCTATGCTCTTTTTTTGTTGATCATTTAAAAAATTCCAATAAGCTAGCTGAAACCAGGTGTGTACGCAATCAAAATATGTGGAAAACGGGTTAATGTAAGAAGGAGGGAGAAATCATGAAGTTATGTATAATAGGTGATGAAATCCGCCAATACGAGTTCTTGATACAAGGGTTGGTTGAAGAATATAGAGAAGCCTTTCACATCGATAACCTTGCACTACACTGTGTAGACAAAGAAAGATTGAGGATAGTGGGGAAATGGACAGAAAGATTTCTGAAACACCGCGATTACGATGTAAAGCTGGAGATCACCTCAAATGCTGTGGAAGCTATCAGCGATTCGGATTTCCTTATAACGGTGAATAGAGCTGGTGGACTTGAAGCCAGACAACTAGACGAGCATATAGCCTTCAAACACGGTGTTGTTGGCGCCGAACAGTCAGGTCCAGGAGGAACCATTAATGCTATCAGAGCAATTCATGAGGAAATGAAATACGCCAAGATCGCTGAGGAGGTGGCTCCAGATGTGTGGCTTATTAACTACACTAATCCGGCTTCATTCCCAGCCGAGGCCCTTCAAAGGTTCTCAAAGATCAAGAACATAGGCCAATGCAGCATATGGCCGAATAGAATTGCTTCGATTGCATGGGACTTCGGTTTACACTATGAGAGGATTCCTGATCTCTTTTCGCGTGTCAAGACCATTTTGATAGGATCAAACCAAAATCTGTGGGTAAAAGATGTCTATGTTGACGGAAAAAAAGTGACGAAGGAATGGATCAAGAAGCTGAACGAGAAAGACCGTGCAACTGCGAAGGGATATTACGGTGCAAACCCTGCTTACGAGAAGACTGCAATTAGAAACCTGATTGAAATGGACGCCATGTGGTATATCATCGGACCGATATTCTTCTCGCAGTATGAGCTGGATGAATGGAACAAGACAGGAAGATCCCGAGCAGATCTTGTGGTACCGTATGAGGAGAAGCACTTCGAGGAAGCTAACAATCCAGCCCTCATTGATGTGTCTCCTTCCTTGTGGGAAAGACAGGGAATAAAAGATCTGAAAGCAAAGCTTGCGGAGCACAAACCCGGACTTAAACGGTCTCTCAGGCCCGCAGACCTCAAGGAACACTACGATCTAGCTGCGCCTTCCGTTATGAACGCGATAATAAACGACACAGGAGACGAGCTCGTCTGTCAGGTCCAAAACCAAGGAGCGATCAAGGGGATGGAAGACTATATGATCCAGGAAATCTTGTGCCACGTTGACAAGAAGGGACCACATCCGCTCCAAGTTGGTGAGATACCAATGTCGATACGAGGAATAGTTTTATCCAGCGCGTACTGGCAGAGCTTGACTGTAGAAGCGGCCGTGGAAGGTTCATACGACAAGGCTTTGCTGGCGCTCTTGAATTGTCCACACATTCAACATACACAGAAGTTTAGAGTGTGCAAGGAAATCTTAGACGAATATCTGAAAGTACACAAAGATTTTCTGCCAGAAATGAAGTCAAGAGCGGGACTATATCCTTAGACTCAAACGAAAAAGGGAAAAGCTGAGTATTTGAGTGATCTCTATCTTCCATACTTGTCAAACCATCCAACGGTTGCTTCGATCGCTTTCTGTTCATATTCTGATCCCGTTGGAAGGAACCCGTGTCCAGCCCCCTTGATCTCTACGAACTCCTTGATGTTTGCTGGAATTCTCTTAAAGTCTTCTCGGCACTTCTCAATAGGAAGAATATCATCCTTATCGCCATGAATTATGAGAGTTGGACACTTAATTTCTGTCAACGTCCTCTGGACATCCATGTCGCCTCTTAGGCCTTCTTTGATATCTATGAGTTCCTTTAAGAAGCTCTTTCCGAGCACATATTTCTTACCATCATCAGTGATCTCAATTGATCCACCTGCTTTCACTAGGGCGCGTATTTCATTTTCCGAATGCCCTCCGTAAGGGAGAGAAAATGCCCTCAGGTCAGTGACGGGATTCCACAAGACCATAGACCTCGGCTCAGCGTAGTCGTAGTTCAATATAGAGACAGCTCCACCCAAACTAGAACCTAGAAATGATATCTCTTCGCATCCTCTATCCTTCGCAAAGTCTACAGCGGCCATAAGGTCCTTGACCTCTCCGTTAACCCCGTCCTCCATAAACTCTCCTTCACTTTTGCCCAGCCCTCTAAAATCAAACCTTAACACCAAAAAACCCAGTTGACGAAGCCTAGTGGCAGTCTTTACAACTTTATGTGTACTATCAGGGGTCCACTCCATGGTCCCACTTGAGGTAAATCCGTGAGAATATATGACTACCGGTGGATTTGATTCGTCTGGAATCTCCAATATTGCAGCGATCCTCTTTCCTGAACTATTAAATGAAGTAGAAATAACCTCCATTTTTCACACACCACCACTTCTTGAACTTATAATCAAGTTTATTTAACTCTGCTTCTTAAACGAGCTGCACGCGATGAGCCGTCGCACCATAAGCAATTTATAACCCACAAAATAAGACACTAAAAGAAACCATCAGTTGGTCTAACTCTTGCCAGTAACAGTCAAATGGGCAAACGGAATAGTCGTCGAATATGATGGCACAAGAATAGTCTTTGATCCAAAAGCCAGCAACCCAACACATCAAAACATCTTCATCACGCACGCCCACCAAGACCACGCAAGAGGATTCGAATTCCAAAGTGGTTTCAAATACTCAACCAGAGAAACATACGATCTTATAAAAGCAGCCAAGAACAGACGAATCCAAAACTGGAAGCCCGTCTCCTATAATCAGAACATAGAGATCAATGACCTGGAAATAGAAGCGTTTAACGCTGGCCACGTTCTTGGCTCCGCCCAATACAGAGTCACTTCGCCGGACGGCACCTTCGTCTACACGGGTGACGTAAACACTGCAAACACTCTAACAAACGAGGCAGCCGACATCGTACAATGTGATATTCTAATCATAGAAGCAACATTCGGATCTCCGGAATTCATATTCCCATCTGAATCAGAGACCTCAACGCAGGCCATTAAGTGGGCACTAAAAGCACTAAAACACCACAGAATACCGGCATTCCAGTGCGATCACATAGGTAATGCTCAAGAACTCATCAGAATATTCAACTCGCTCACAAAAGTGCCTGTGGTGACGCATCCGACGGTCACGAGAATAAACAGAGTATACGAATCCTATGGACACATACTGAGCTACATAGATGCAGGATCGGATGAGGCAAAAAATCTGTTATCATCAAAGAGATGCGTCTTCATCGCTCCAAAAAACTCGAACCTCCAAAACAATGCAGATTTTGAAGTCGCCCTAGCATCGGGACTGGCTCTAAGGTTCGGATGGAAGGGGAAATACTTCCTGCTGAGCGACCATGCCGACTTTCATCATTTACTAAAATACGTGGCGAGAGCAAATCCAAGAATAGTGCTTTCTTGCCATGGTGGATTACTAAATAGAGAACTAGCAAGGCACATTCATAATCGGCTTAAAATTGAGGCACAACCTCTAGGGCCTGAGCCAACAATGCTGATCCCAAAAGACGGAGAGACCAGAATCAGGGCTTGTGAAAGAACGGTCTTGATGGTGATGAGAATGCCGGGGTTTGAATATCCAATAAACTGGATAGTTGAACAAGTCACGCCATTGGGTTTCTCTGATGCAGAGGTTAAAGAGGCCCTTAGAAGGCTGGCGGGCAAGGGACTTCTAAAACCTTTTCGGGGAGCAGAAGTCTATGAATTGAAAAATTCTGATCATCTCGTAGACAAGGCGGAATCCCCTACCGGACCTCGCCTTTAAGCCACATGATCACATCGTCGATTGTGGTCTTTGCCCTGTCGATTCTCCTTTCGTACTCTTCCATGAGTCTCTCAAAGGCTTCCCTTGAGATTTCTCCGCCCCTGTATCTGGCTTCAAGCTTCCTGGTGCTCATTCTCACCGTTTCAATCTCAGTTTCGGCAACCTCCATTCTTCCTGCGGCTTCTGCAAATCTTGGTCCCATCGTAGTCACCTTCTTTCTAAGTTCAACAAACTCCCTATCAAGTGAGAAACGGTGCCTTTCTATGGCCTTCACTCTCCTTCTGTACTCTTTCTTTCTCACCCTGCCGCGATGATAATCTTCTTCCAAGGATTCAAGCTCTGATCTCAAAGCAGCTCTTTCGTCACAGACATCTGTAAAGTCCCTCAGGAACTCTAGAGTTTCAGGAGGCGTTGGTTCTGTGGGTACGCCTTTGACCCTACGGAAAGCCAAGACGGCGCATAAGACAGAAATAGCTAGGCCGAGCCAAATTGTTGGGCGAAAAGCTGACCAGAAAATGAAGTAATTATACGATACTTTTACGCCAAGACCGTGGAGAGGTGTCACATCTCTCTGCCTGCTCGTTAAAACCGATTGGTACCCATTCTTTGTGATGTTTCCCTGCACTCCATAGATGTCAACGAACTCGCCTCCTTCGGGGAGAGTGATCTTGAAAGTCAACTCTCGAATATTCCAATGGAAATTGGAAAAATACTCCGTCTCGAACATGTAGTTCCAAAAATCAGTCTGGTGAGCATACTCCTTCGCTGGTACAACATACTTCAGCGTGAAAAAGCAAGCATCAAAGAAGGTGCTCCCCCGGAGGGTTGGATAGCGTAGGCTAACCGTTGCCTCTGGAATTCCAGTTTCTTTGTCTTCAATTAAAGTGGTTTTCAGCTCTCCGAAGTAATCATAAGCCACCACATCGTAAGCCCCCCTCGGTAAGGTGAAGCTCATGGTCGAAATTGCATCTATGCCGCGGTTACGAATGCGGAGAGAGTCGTAGAAGTATATTTGACCGGACGAGTCAAAGACAATCTCCCGTTTAGCAAACTCGCACTCCACCACATTCATTAGGCCGTAGGAGGAGACGAACCCTGTTTCGTTTGAATAGGCTGGAAGAGGCTGCTCAACATGAGACAAACTAGGTGAACCCTCCTCCTCCCAGCTACTACTGATCAACACAACTTCTTCAGGTAGAATCACGCTAACATTACATGAGACGGCATCAAAGACTATGATTGGATACATGGGAAAAACAATATAGTAAGCCGGGGTGTAAGCCTCCATGGTAATTGTAATCAAATCCGAAAAAACATAGGTCACTGTGAAGTTGCCCACCTCACCGACATTAATAACGTTCGGGAAAGTAATCTCTATTCCCTCTACGCCAGTCCGGCCCATGTCAACGCCCCTTGCAATGTCAAGGGTCTCACCCTGCTCTGTGTGGGCACAAACATAATGGAGATTCTGGCTATAGTTTGAGGGAAGACCTATCTGAAAGTTTGAGATTGGTGTGGGTCCATTATTGACTATCGAGACAGTATCGTTTATCACAACCAATCCCCAGTTCCCAACCTCAACGAGTCGCCTCAATTCGACGTTAGGTCTTGGCATCTCTGTTTCGGCGATGACATATGGGCTCAAAGACATGAGAAGTAGAGAGAAGACTAAGAACAGATTGGCGATGAGGGTTGTCTTCTTCAAGCTTTGACACCGCATAAATATAGCTTTTTGTTGTTTTTGACTTTTTCTATTCCTTCATTTCCCTTTTGGCCCATGCGGAATATTCCAATCATGTGGAACATCCTTTAACTTTTTCGCTGGGACTCCAACAACAATAACCCTCGGTGGCACATCTTTTCGCACCACTGCTCCAGCTCCAACCACAGCTCCTTCTCCAATGGTGATCGATGGGAAGATCGTTGAGTTGGCTCCGATGCTTGCCCCGCATTTTATCGTCGGTCCCTTCAACTTATACTTTTTCTGCATAAGGAATGGATCGTTAGTGAGAACGCAGTTTGGACCCATAAATACGTAGTCCTCCACAGTCGAATATGTCGGTATATATACAGAGGTCTGTATTGAAACGCCCTCCCCAATTTCGCACTCTCCATCGATTACCGTATTTGTTCCGATCAGTGTATTTTTTCCAACTGTTACGTTTTCTCTTATCATCACGTTATGGCCGAAACGAACGCCGTCGCCAATCACCACACCGGAATATAAGACACAGTTCGAGCGGATGACCACATTCTTTCCTATTTTGACTCGGCTATCACTCTTCAATTCCTGGCTTATTTTCCCCTTAGTTAAAATTTCTTCTAGCTCTCCTTTCGATGGATATCCAACGATGGAGTTCGGACCTATGTAGGTACTTTCATCGATCTCCGCAGGTCCATAAACTACCACATTCGGTTCCATTCGTACATGACGGCCGATCCTAGCTTCACCATAGATATGAACATTAGGCCCCAAGATGCATCCCTCAGAAACAACTGCTTCTGGGTAGATTTGAGCTGTGGGACTTACCTTTGCTTTCGGGCTTATCATATGCTGGATTTCTCCATTTTGACTATTCTAATGTGGATAGTTTCTCGTCTTTTAAATGCAAGTCACCGCACTTCTGGCTAAGTTTGCACCCTAGTTTTTCAATAGATTGTTTTCTTACCATTCCTTCTCTTTCCCGTGTTGGGGCAGATAATGTTGACTTTATTTTTCCAGTGGCTCTTAATTAAGGGTGTTGGCCTTCAATTTTTGAATAACCTATCAGGTTGATGAGTTTTTGCACAAGTCCAGACGGGTCTACGTGCAGAGCTTTGGCTGCCCGACAAATTTTGCCGACGGCGAGGCTATCGCTGGTTGCCTATCGAAGTCGGGGTATGATGTCGTCGACAGATTGAAGGACGCTGATATATTGGTTTACAATACTTGTGCCGTCAAAACTCCTACAGAGAATAGAATGATAAGAATTCTAAAGAAGGCCCCAAAAAACAAAAAGGTTGTAGTGGCCGGCTGTCTTCCGTTAATAAACTTTGGTCGGTTGAAAAAAGTCGGGGTTGATGGAGTTATAGGCCCGTCTCCTGGTGCGAGAATAGTTGACGCTATTCATAAAGTTGAGCGGGGAGAAATGGTTATTGACCTATGTGAAGGAACGAAGCCTAGTTATGGCCTTCCTAGAATTCGTAGGAGCGATGTTATCGCGATTTTGCCAGTCTCCTATGGCTGTCTCGGGCTGTGTTCCTACTGTTGTGTGAGATTTGCAAGGGGGAAATTGAGGAGTTACGCTGTGGATGAAATCAAGGGAAGGGTGATGGAAGATCTGAGGGCTGGAGCAAAGGAAATCTGGCTCACGTCGCAGGACATGGGTTGCTATGGAAAGGACATCGGGGTAAACCTGATGTGCCTGCTAGAGGAGGTAGCAAGTGTAGAGGGGAAGTTCCACATCCGTGTTGGGATGATGAATCCAAACCATGCTATAGAAGTGTTAGATGACCTCATTGATGTTTACAAAAATAAGAAGGTGTACAAGTTTTTGCACGTTCCTGTACAGAGCGGTGATGATGAGGTCTTGAAGCGGATGAACCGTCATTACTCTGTAGAAGATTTTAGGAAGGTGGTTTTTTCTTTCAGGGATGAGATCCCTGACGTAACGATAGCAACAGACATCATATGTGGTTTTCCAGGTGAAGGCGAAGAGGCGTTTCGAAAGTCTATGGATCTTGTAGAAGAGGTCAAGCCTGACATCCTTAACATCTCAATGTTCTTCCCGAGACCTAGGACTCAGGCTTCAGGAATGAGACCGCTTCCTGGATGGAAAATAAAGGAAAGAAGTAGGGCCATAAGTAAATTATTTAGAGAGATAAGGGTCGAAAAAAATAGGTCTTGGCTCAACTGGAGAGGAGAAGTACTGATCGACGAGAGGGGAAAGAATGGGTCGTGGATAGGGAGAAACTTTGCCTACAAGCCTATAGTTGTAAAGAGCAGTAAGGATCTTCTTGGTAAGTTTTTAACAGTCCAAGTGAAGAGCGTACATCCAACTTATCTCTACGCTGAAACTGATTGACCTTAGATGGATCACTATCGATCGTTCCGCGAAAATCATGTTAGAGAGACCAACTTTCTATAGTCCTCAATAAGTATTTTGAGCGAATTGTTAATTTTGGTTCTAACTGAAGTTGGTTTTCCAACGGGCTTTGTCTTTCCAACTTTTATGGATTCTAATATACTTTCTATGTCTGTTGAGTTTGTTTCCACAATCGTATATGCTCCCCCTATGGATGACAACATATGTGCGTCGCTTCCCGCTGTCTGTGGCTTTTGAATTTTCTCTGCGAGTTTTTCGCTAAGTCTCTTTTCATAGTAGAAGAGAGCCGAGTTTGAATTTATAGACTCGATGGCGTCCGGGTTGATTTGTCTCGCGACTTTTTCTCCAACTCCATGTCTAAGAAAATCGAATGGATGTGGGACTACGGCTACTCCGCCGAACTCTCTGATCTTTTCAACCGTTTCCTTCGCTGTCAGGCCCCTTGGTATTTCCTCGGTTATTCCAATCCCTAATATGTGCCCTTCAATTGCACTGACCTCTATTCCAGGAATTATGATGATTTCTGTCTTCATGTTTGCTACAATCAAAGCGTCTTCAATGGTATCGTGATCTGTTATTGCCAGCCCATCTAATCCAATATTCTTCACGGTTTTGATGGCGTCTTTTAGGTCTATGAAGCTGTCACCAGAGGCTTTCGTGTGAACATGCAGATCGATCTTGATCGTGGTTTCTCTCACTTTATTCTGCTTCCGGTTCTCACGGTTCTCTCAGGCTGCAGTAGTACGGCCTCTCCGTTATCCACCACTGCGAGTATCATGACCTGTGATTCTATGCCAAAAACCTTTCTCGGCTTCAGGTTTGTTACTGCTGCTACCTGCTTTCCCTTAAGTTGATCTATAGTGTAGTATGGGGCTATCCCTGCTACGCTTTGCCTCTTTTTCCCACCACCGATGTCTATCGTGAGTTTAAGTAACTTTTCTGCTCCAGGAACCTTTTCAACATCTAGTATCTTTCCAACTCTTAGATCCAGCTTGGAGAATTCCTCCATTGACACCGTCAATGTTGAGTTCGAAGTCTTTCCTAGGGATTCATGAAGTATCTTCTTTTGAAGTTCTACAGTTTCGGGCTCCATCTTCGTGAATAGCGGCTTCGGCTCGGAGATTTTATGTTTTGCTGGCAACTCCTTCACCGCTTCTTCCCATCTCTGTTGGTGAACAGAGCCTTGGAGGTTAAGTTGAGCCCATACTTTTTCAGCCGTGAACGGGAGGAAGGGCGCAAGAAGTATGGCTAAAGCCTTTACTATCTGGCTGGTAACATATAAGATTGTTCCCGCCCTTTTGGGTTTTGCTCTCAAGGTTTTCCACGGCTCTTTCTCGCTGAGGTATCTGTTCCCCAAAGCAGCTAGCTCGATCACACGCTTTATGGCTGCGTGGAACTCGCAGTGATCTAGGTGCTCTTTGACTTCTCGGTGGCTCTTCTTGATTGCTTCTAGGATTTTTCTGTCTTCTTCGTCCAACTCTGTTGGCTCTGGGATTTGTCCGTTGAAATGTTGATGGACAAAGATCAGCGATCGATGAACGAAGTTTCCTATTATGTCAGCCAATTCATCGTTATTTCTTTTGGCGTATTCTTGCCACGAGAAGTCAGCGTCCTTGTCCAATGGTGCTGTAGCCGTCAAATAGTACCTGAGCGGATCTGGCTCGAACGACTTTAGATGCTCTTCGACTTCTATTACCCATCCCCTACTCTTCGATATCTTTTTTCCCTCTAAAGTGAGGTATTCTCCCGCGACTATCTTGTTCGGCAGGTTGTAGTCTCCGTGAGCCCTCAGCATAGCTGGCCAAAATAGAGAGTGATGATAGATTATGTCTTTACCGATGAAGTGTACTATCTCGCTGCCTCCTCCTTGCCAGTACTTTCTCCACGTTTCGGTTTTGCCGACAGATTTTGCCCACTCCATAGTTGATGAGACATATCCGATAGGGGCGTCAAACCATACGTAAACCACTTTGCCCTCAGCCCCCTTGACTGGGACGGGTACCCCCCACTCCAAGTCTCTCGTAATGCACCAATCTTTAAGCCCTTCTCGAAGCCACCCGAGAGCATAGTTTTTAACGTTGGCTGGAAGCTCTTTGCTTCTCTCTAGCCATTCTTCGAGGAAATCCTGAAAGACGCCCAACTTGAAGAACCAATGTTTAGTTCTTCGTATACTGGGAGTGGATCCACATATGATGCAGTGTGGTTTTATCAACTCGGTCGGCTTTAAGTATCGGCCACACCCGTCACAGGAGTCTCCTCTGGCCTCCTCGTATCCACAGTGTGGACACGATCCCTCCACATACCTGTCTGGGAGAAAGCGTTTGCACTTTGGACAGAAAAGCTGCTCATAGTCTTTTTCGTATATGTAATTCTTCTTAAGAAGACGTTTGAAGAACTCTTGAGTTAACTTATAGTGGGCTGGCAGCGTAGTCCTGGAAAAGATGTCAAAGGAGCAACCTACCTTCTCCAGGTCTCTACGAATGAGTCTGTGATACTTGTCGACGACTTGTTTGGGGCTCACTCCCTCTGTCTCGGCCCTCACCGATATTGGAGTGCCGTGCTCATCAGTTGCACAGACATATAGGACATCGCAGCCCCTAAGTCTGAGATATCTGGCGTAGATGTCTGCTGGAATATATGTTGAGCGGAGATGGCCTAAGTGGAGTTTTCCATTGGCGTAAGGAAGGGCTGCTGTCACAATTATCTTTCTGGCGAGCTGAGACACCTCCATTTGCTAGCGTCCTGAGTCAAAATAACCTAGTTGTTTTCCACTTAAATTTGAGTCTAAGTACCCAGTTTCCAACTCTCTACATATTCTATCTGTGCCTCTGTGGGCGTGTCTACAGTCACATTCATCGTCTCCAACTTGAGTTTGGCAACTAGATTGTCAACTTCTTCAGGGACATCATACACCCTTTTTTCCAGCTCTTTTCCATTCTTCACGGCGTACTCGGCGCACAGTGCCTGATTCGCAAAACTCATGTCCATGACTTCTGGAGGATGGCCTTCGGCGCAAACCAAGTTGACTAAGCGGCCCTCACCTAGAAGGTATAAACGTCTACCATCCAATAGTGTGAAAGCCTCAACGTTCGGCAAAACGAGCTCACTATCCTTTGAGAGGCTTTGAAGATCCGGTATTGATATCTCTACGTTAAAATGTCCCGCATTTGCCAAGATGGCTCCATTCTTCATCAACCTCATATGCTCTTTTCTTACTACCTTCGCATTTCCAGTGGCCGTGACGAAAACGTCTCCCAACGCCGCTGCCTCGGTCATGGGCTTTACCGTAAAGCCATCCATCACCGCTTCCAAAGCCTTAACATGATCTATTTCTGTCACTATCACGTCAGCTCCCATACCGCGGGCTCTCACAGCTATTCCTCGACCGCACCATCCATACCCCGCGACCACGATTCTTTTCCCAGCTAATAGAATGCCTGTTGCCCGTAGAATGCCATCGATTGTTGATTGTCCTGTGCCGTAACGGTTGTCAAATAAACGCTTTGTTCGCGCGTCATTGACCGCAATAACTGGAAATTTAAGGACCCCTCTTTTTTCCATTGCTCTCAAACGGTTAACTCCCGTTGTCGTCTCCTCTTGAGCGACTATTATGTTTTTACCTAGATTCTGCCTCTTCTCGTGGATAAGGCAAATCATATCGGCTCCGTCGTCGTGGATTATCCGGGGAGAATATTCTAGGACGCGATTCATACATCTGTAGTACTCTTCTGTTGTTTCCCCCCTCCAGGCGTACACGTTGATTCCGTCTTCCGTCAGAGCCGCCGCCACATCATCGTTTGTGGAGAGGGGGTTCGAGCCACATAGGGCGACGCTCGCACCGCCAGCTTTTAGAGTCCTCACCAAAACCCCGGTTTCTTTGGTTACATGTAACGCTGCTCCTATCTGCGTTCCCTCTAATGGTTTCTCTTTAGTGAATCGCTTTCTGATTTTGAGTAGAACAGGCATGTGGGCCTCTGCCCACTCTATCAGTTGTCTCCCCTTTCGACTGAGATTTATGTCCTTAACCTCATACTCAGGTGACATGGCTATCTACACCAATTCTTCATAAGTAGTTTAACATACAATATATTATCATCATAGAAGTAGTAAATGTTCTGTTCTCCTTCTTTATGAGAGAACAGGACGCCTACATCCTATTATCTCCGTTTCGTGATCGGAATGTCTAAGAGGTGCAGAGTTTGAAGGAGACAGAATATGAAAAACTTTTGAGCAAGGCGCGTTCGAGTCTTCCTCCGAGCATCTTTAAAAAGGATAGGTTTGAATTACCCAAGCCAGATGTACTCGTGTCAGGAAACACAACCACTCTACGCAACTTCAAGGAGATCTGTGATCGTCTGCGTAGAGGTCAGGACAGTGTCTTGAAATTCTTGTCTGGTGGTCTAGGGACATCTGGAACAACAGATGGTTCACGCGCCGCCTTTAAGGGTAGATTCGGAACAGAATCCATTGAACAGCTCATAAACAGGTACATACGATATTTCGTACTGTGTCCGGTTTGTGACCAACCGGATACAAAGGTCGTTAAGCAGGGGCGCTTTCGCTTTATCGTGTGTGATGCTTGCGGCGCCAAGTCACCGGTAAGGGCCGCTTAGTCACGCGCGTGGAGACGGACTTGAACCCAAAGTGTGGCGGGCCCGCGGGGATTTGAACCCCGGCTTTCCAGCTGAGTTTCATCGATCAGCCTCTGGCTTTCTCCATTGACCCTTCCGGAGGCCAGCGCCTTATCCATGCTAGGCCACGGGCCCATCCTAGTAAAATCATGAGGGTGGAGCGTTTTAAAGAGTTTGTTCAGGTTGTTGAAATCGTGGGAATGATTGTGTATTCTTTTGATGCGCCTAGCGGGTTCCGACCTCTTTGTCGTAAATTATGCTTTCATCATCGCTTCTGCCAGATCCAAGAGCGCATTGTATTGGTCCTTCGCCTTTACCACGCCACTTGCGATGAGGACTCCCTCTGTGCCCAATTTTAGGGCTGCTTCGACATCTGCTCCCTTTGTTATTCCGGCTCCGCACAGGACTACTACAGCGGGATTTACCTTCTTTATGAGTTCGATGGAGTTGGTTACCACCTCTGGCTTTGCTTTTGAGACTGGTACTCCGGTTCCTATGAGTTCAGGCGGTTCTACGGCTATCATATCGGGCTTTAAGGCTGCTACCGCAGCACTCACTTCAGCAGTATCCGCGCACACGACGGAGGTTAGTCCAGTTTCACGAGCCATTCCAATGGCTGTGTTGATGTCTGTGATTTTTAGCCTTCTCTCCGAGTGGTTGATGATGGTGCCTATCGCGCCTGCCTCCTTGACGGCTTGGGGCAGAATATGACCCGTGTAGCTGCCGTAGGTTATGGAGTCGATATGTTGCGCGAACACAGGTATACTGACTTCTCTTGCGATTCTGCTGATGTCCACAAATTGAGGGGCGACGGCTACGCAGACATCAGTTTTAAGGCTGACCTCCCTAGCTATCTTTGCGAGCTTTGCAGCTTTCTCACCGGTCGCTTCGGCGTAAGTCTTGAAGTTGACGAGAATGAGAGGTATTCTGATCGCAGGCGTCTACTATCCCTCCATAGGCTTCATAAAAACCTAATGAAATATCAGAGATTCTTACGTATAATTAAATTTGCGTTTAATAGTTATCGGCTTCTTAGGACGGGCACGCAAAGCCCAAGAATCAGCCCTCCCCACTCTCGGACACATAATAATACTCGCCTAATTCCTTCTGATGTCTGTCGAGACGCGAGTTGTCCTTGTTGACTCTTGGCCTTCCCGTCGATGGGTCTCTCCGAAAGGTTATTCCCATCCCCTTTAGGAAGGAGTTCATTCCTTCCCTGAGGTTCAGTGGCGTCTCTGCGTAGCCTTTCAGTCCCGGCTCTCCACTGAAGACCATTATCCTATCGGCGATGAAGTCTAGGGCTGATACATCGTGTTCAACCACGAATGCTGCCGCTCCATAGTTCTCAACTATTCTTCTGATGGTTCTGGCCATGGCCAGTCTCTCTTCAACATCCAGATACGCGCTGGGCTCATCCAGCAGATACACGGTTGCCCTCTTGGATAGACAAGCAGCTATGGCCGTCCTCTGTAGTTCACCGCCGCTCAGCTCCTTTACCCGTCGGTCGATTATCTTCTCCAAGTTTAGTGGCTCAATTATCTCGGATCTGTACCAGCCACTTGTGAACTCGTCTTTTACTATCGCCCTGAGTAGCGACTCCACGGAGCCCTCATAATCCGTCGTGATGTATTGAGGCTTATAGCCGACATCAATTTCACCTTGGACCGTTTGATGGCCCTTGCCAGGTTTCTCGATGCCTGCCAGTAGCCTGATGAAGGTTGTCTTTCCGATCCCGTTTGGTCCCAGTATCCCCACTACTTCTCCTCTATGCGTATCTCCGGGCTCAACCCTCAACTTGAAGTCTTCGTATGATTTTTCCATCTCTTTCCACGTCAATACGACGTCCTTGGCGGTCCATGTTGTGGTTGGTGGCTTGACGTGAAACTTTATTGGAATGTCTCTGAAGCGGAGGTTCTCATCAGGTATATAGCCGTTGAGGTAGACGTTGATTCCAACCTTCACCCCGTGGACATTGGAAACTATTCCATAGACTGCTGGCTGACCGTACAGCATGCAGACCTGGTCTGAGAGATAATCGAGGATAGCTAAGTCGTGTTCCGCGGCTACGACCATCTTGCCGTCATAAGCCAGGCTCCGTATGACCCTCGCCGCTTCGATGCGTTGTTTCACGTCGAGGTAGCTGGAAGGCTCGTCAAACAAGTAGGCATCAGCCTCTCGACACACAGTGGAGGCTATCGCCAAACGCTGTAGCTCGCCGCCACTCAGAACCTTAATGTCCCTGTCCAGGACTGCGCTGAGTTGCAGTCTATCCACCACGCTGTTCATCTCTCCCCTCTCATCTACGTCCTCAAGGAGTTCACCGACTGTCCCGGACGCTGAATGAATGGTCTGATCGACGTACTGCAACTTGGAGACGACTTTTAGTTTTCCTGTGCTGAGGTTCTTGAAGTACTCCTGCAGGATACTCCCTCGATAATTCTTGATTATCTGAGGCCAGTCTGGCGGGTTCTCGTAGTCGCAGAGGTTGGGTTTGATCTCGCCGGCCAAGACTTTTAAAACAGTTGTTTTACCGGTCCCATTCTTTCCCAGTAGTCCCAAGACGGTTCCAGGTCTGGGAATTGGTAGTCTGTAGAGCTTGAAGGCGTTTGCTCCAAATCTGTGGCAGCAGTCCTTTTCGAGTTCGTCTGGGAGGTTTACGATTGTTATGGCCGTAAACGGACATTTCTTGACGCATATGCCACACCCAGTGCAGAGCGGTTCGACGATCATGGGTTTTCCGTCTTTCTCGAACTTGATGGCCTCGACTTTGGTTCTGATCATTGGGCAGTATTTATAGCAGAGGAGACCGCAATCTTTTTGTCTGCAACAATCTATGTCAAGGACAGCTACCCTAACCATCTGCTCAGCACCTTTCTTCTTCCCAACTCTAGCGTCTGGTCGCCAATAAGGCTCCTCTTTCTATTATCAGCTTCGTAACTATTTCATAGTCCGCCTTCTTTCCATAGCTCAGAGACTTGAGTTCCAACTCAGTTATGTTGAAGAGTTCCATAAGTCTGCGAATCTTTTCTTGCCTTCTCTCTTCCAACACTCGATCATCCCTTACGCCATCGATGAGCCTACTGACGCTTTCTTCGGCATCCTGAACTTTCGATTTATCGTCCGCCAAAATGAGAACGGCCACCTTGGAGGTGCTTGACTTGACTCCAACCATCTCGAGGGCCTTTCTGATCTGTCTCTGCCCTGAAGCATAGAGTAGGATTTCTAAGTCTATGGTTCCAGATATGTTCTTTTTTTGGCTGAATGATCTCAGAGCATTCAGGGCTGCAAAGAATAGGTGTTCAAATCCAGCAACCCGATCCGCATCGAATACCTGAGCCGAGGCTGGCTTCGCAGCACCTCTGATCTTCTCTACGAATTGATTGACATCAATGATTTCTGTATTCTTGAAACCAAGAATTGAAACAAATCTATCATATTCCTCAATTCTTTTGAACATCCCTTCGTGGCCACCACCGAACAAGAGGAAAAAAGTCTTTTTCTTGACATCAACCACCGTGAGATACCGGTATTATAGTAACAGCGTCACCATCATCCAGCTCCGTTTCGAGCTTCTGCAGAAGCCCGATCTCTTTCCCGTTTACAAGTATGAGCACATTTGTCCTCGGGTCATTTTGCTCAGAGTCCACCAAAACTCTCTTGAAATCCTCTCCAAATTCTACGCAGAGTCTCTGAACTAACGTTTTTATCGTCTCGCCTTGTCTCAGTCTAACTTTAAAACTGCTCTTCCCAGATGCACCGCGCAGGGCTCCAACTAATCTGACATTTACCTCGATCATAAATTCCAACATTAAAAATGCATCCTCTTCTTATATGTACTGTCGATGAGTCGAGCGCTTCAATGCGCGCGAAACGGTTTAAGCTTGGAACTAAGTGTTCTTCTGTGCCTTTGCGCCTGTGATCAGCTCCACCAACTCTTGCGCCACCTCGTTAATATGCTTGGCTTCTGTCAAAGCTTTGGCTCTCTCATAAATGTCTATATGCTCGGCTGATCTCTCTATTGTTCTCTCAATTTGCATCAGGCAATTCATCAAGGCGTCGCTTGTCTTTTCCTCCATTTCGAGTTTGAACCTCACTATCGTATCTAGATATGCTGGATCACCTAGACAGAAGTATACGGCTGCTTGCGACTTCCTCATAGAGAGCACTGAGAGGTTCACCGAAATAGATGATGTTGAAGCCTTTTCAGCCTCCACTAGGTCTGCCTTCGCCTCCCTTAAATAACGGAGGGCCCACGCGACGCTGTACTCGTCGACCAGAAGACCCATTTTCAAGGTTCTCTCTAGTCCCCTCAAAATTCTGGGGTTTACAGAACAGTCTAAATGCCCCTTCTCTGCTACTTTTCTGTTTGTCTCCTTTTAAGCCCAGAAATATAACCAGCGATCAAGTTTCGCGTTTGCTTTGAAGACAAAGTTGTCAGCTCGACCAGCGCCTTCTTATTTGTGTTAAAGTCGCTCGTAAACCTTTCTGGATAGATCTCGAGCAACTTCTGTGCGAGCTTCTTTGCCTTTACTGTTTGTATTTCCACTTTCCCATTCTCCAGGATCTTTAGACTCCCGTCACAGCGGTTCTCCTCTTCTGTCCTATTGCTAGAAGTCCTCTTTAAGATAAAGCCCTTCTCCTTAATCTTAACGCTGTTCCCGGTGCGCGGCTTAGGTTTGGGTTCTAGACGATGGAGTTATATGCATCTTTGGAATAAGTGAATGACTTGGAGGATGATGTTTCTTGGCTGAGGAAGATCTGCAGTTGGCTCCTATGCACAGGATAATTAAGAAGGCAGGCGCCGAGAGGGTGAGCGCGGAGGCCGCCGAAGAGCTTAGGAAGACGCTGGAGTCCATCGGTGTAAGAATCTCTAAGGAAGCGTTAGATTTCACGAAGAATTCTGGCAGAAAGACTGTCAAGGCCAAAGACATTAGAATAGCGGTCACAAAAGTCGTCAGATCATAGCTTTCCCTTCGGTTCCTCAATTCTCTTAGGGTTTAGGGGAAAGCGACGCTGACAGAGGCGAAAAATTATTATATAAGTAAGACGTCTCTATTCTCCCTAGATTTTGTCTATCGGAGGTATGTTTGATGGCTACAGCAGTTCAAGGTCAATTGGGTGGTGTGCCAGTTCTAATATTGAGGGAGGGAACAGGTCGAACTAGAGGCAAGGAGGCTTTAAGATCCAACATCACCGCTGCGAGGATAATCTCTGAGGTTGTGAAAACAACATTAGGTCCCCGCGGAATGGACAAAATGCTGGTTGACAGTCTAGGAGACACGACGATCACAAACGACGGTGCAGCCATTCTAAAAGAAGTAGATGTCCAGCATCCCGCGGCTAAGATAATGGTTGAGGTCGCAAAAACCCAAGACAACGAGGTTGGTGACGGGACCACTACCGCCGTGGTGGTTTGTGGTGAACTCCTCAAGAAGGCCGAGGATCTTCTTGATAAAAAGATACACCCGACAACCGTCATCAGTGGATACAGGAAGGCTGGCGGCAAGGCTATTGAGTTCCTAAAGGAGATTGCTGAAGCTGTCGATTTAGAAGACCGGAAGACGCTGAGGAAGGTTGCAATAACTTCGATGTATGGTAAGGCCATCGGCGTCGATAGAGAACACCTGGCTGACATCGCTGTTGAAGCCATAGAAAGAGTCAGGGAGAAAAGGGCAGACAGGATAATCGCGGATAAGGACAACGTCCAGATTGTAAAGAAGGCCGGAGAGAGCGTTTTTGACACAAAGCTGATCCAAGGCGTGATTCTTGACAAGGAGGTTGCGCATCCAGATATGCCTAAGCGAGTTAAGAATGCCAAGATAGCGTTGCTTGACTGTGCCTTAGAGGTTGAAAAGACTGAGATAGACGCTGAGATAAGGATAAGAAGTCCAGACCAGATGAAAGCCTTCTTGGACGAGGAAGAAAAGATGCTGAGAGATATGGTAGACAAGATTGCTGCCACAGGCGCGAGCGTTGTGTTATGTCAGAGGGGCATAGACGATGTTGCTCAGTACTTCTTGGCCAAGAGGGGAATACTGGCTGTGAGGAGGATTAAGTCCTCTGATATGGAGAATCTCAGTAGGGCTGTTGGAGCTACTGTTGTGACAGATTTTAAGGGCCTACAGAAGAGCGATCTTGGATCCGCTGACTTGGCTGAGGAGAGGAAGATAGGCGAAGACAAGTTGGTCTTCGTCGAAGGGTGCAAGGACCCGAGGTCTGTTAGCATCCTGATCAGAGCTGGGTTGGAGAGGATGGTTGATGAGGCTGAGCGCTCGATGAATGATGCCTTGTGTGTGGTTGCAGATGTTATGGAGGTTAACAAGATTGTGGCTGGCGGTGGGGCTATTGAAGCGGAGTTGGCTAAGAGGCTTAGAGAGTACGCGGCGAAGGTTGGCGGTAGGGAGCAACTCGCCATTAATGCCTTCGCTGAGTCACTTGAGGTTGTGCCTTTAGCGTTGGCCGAGAACGCGGGGTTGAATCCAATTGACATAATGGTTGCCCTTAGATCGGCGCACGAGAAGCCTGATGGTCTCTGGATGGGTGTCAATGTCTTTACGGGTAAAATCGTTGATATGATGAAGGAAGGCGTCGTTGATCCGTTTAGTGTCAAAGAACAGGTAGTAAAGTCGGCTGTTGAAGCAGCCTCCATGATCCTGAGGATTGATGATGTGATAGCTTCAGCTAAGGCTCCTCCGCCGATGCCTAAGGGGCCGGGTGGGCCTCCAGGATATCCTCCAGAATATTAGATTATTCTCCATCTTTTTTTCAGCATTCTTAAATATTGAGATTCATCACTTCTTCTTAGACTATCTTCTGCTCCGGTGGTGTAGTCGGGTTAAGGAGACGCCTACAGCATCCGAGCCTCTCGATGCTGGGCTTAGGAGAAAGCTCGAAACCCGGGTTCAAATCCCGGCCGGAGCACCAAATCTACAATTAGGTGTCCAACCCAGCCTTTGTTTGAGTATTGAGCCCGTCTCTCGGCTTCTTTCTGCATGTACCCCATAAATTAAAATCCTTTCTCAAAGAAAAACAGATTTGGGATTTCCTTTTTGTGGGAAAAATGCTATTCAGGCACTTTACTTTACGAGGTCCATCAAACCTTACAAAACTAAATAGAGCGGTCAAAAACCGGTATGGAAGATCTCAAGTGAACAAATAGTAATCTTTTCGGGATTTCAGCTTGCGGTAAGTCGTCAGAAGAAGTAGGAAAAAGAAATCCTTGAGTAAGATTAACTCAATTCTATTTTATCAGCTATTTCTTTTCCATCTTTAGTCAATCCGTATACTTTGCCTTTTCTTAGATCTGAGGTCAGGCATTCAACAATACCGTTGTTGACCAGATCCTTAAGCGTAGAACTTACATGGCTTAGATGCAGTCTCAATTCCAATGACATCTGCTTGGGTGTTTTAGGACTTTCTTTGAGTGCGAGAACGATTCTCTGGCGGTATGTGCTCGACAGAGCATGTCCGTATTTCTTCCAATCCATAATCTTAATTGGTAACTAATTGGTAATATCTCTATGTTACAGCTTAGTTACATATAGACCAGGAATAAACATTTAAATACTCAATACAAAAATAAATAAGGTGCAACTAGTGGAGAAACAGAAAACTCTGATGTGGGACAAAGTCGACGATTGGACATTTGCACGCGAAAGTCCAACAAATCACGTCCATGGTCTGCACAATTATCCAGCTAGGATGCATCCTCCCGTAGCAAGGAAATCGATAAGGCTCTATAGTTCTCGCGACGACCTTGTTTTAGATCCTTTTTGTGGTTCAGGTGGAGTTTTAGCTGAAGCCAAAATTCTAGGGCGTAGATCGGTCGGAATTGACATAAACCCTTTGGCGTGTTTGCTTGCCCGAGTAAAGTCTACACCTCTTAATCCACACACCCTATACCATGAGTGGAGAATACTCATGTCTGAAATCAAGAATGGATCGAAAGCATCTCAGATCCCCAAAATTGTGAAGGTGCTGGAAAAGGCAAATCAGATAGAGGATGAAGAAAAGAAGAATTTGACGGAAGAAGTTAAGAAGGAATTCGAGAATATCCAAGTCGCGATACCGGATTTTTCCACGATTGATATCTTCTATTGGTTTAAGCCCAAGTCCATTGCAGATTTGGCTGTCATAAAGAACTATGTAGACAGAATAAAGAAAAAGGAAATTCGAGAGTTTTTCTACGTTTGTTTCTCCAACGCCGTTAGACAGGTGTCTGGAACTAGGAAGGGAGAGTTTAAGCTTTATAGGATTCCTGTGGACGAATGGAATAATCACAATCCAGACGCTTTGGCCACTTTTTCAAGGGTGGTCGCGACCAACATAGGCAAAATGGCAGAATTCTATGAGATGTGTGAGAAGAACGATGCGAGTAATACCTTTTCTATGGTCATACAATCTGATACAAGAAAAATCTTCACTGACGAGTTTCCAAAAGAAGGAAAGGAAGCTCTTTTTGAAAAAAGTGGAGAAGAAATCGGGGGAAAAGTCAACCTAATAGTGACATCTCCTCCCTATGGTGACAGTGGAACGACAGTCGCCTACGGACAGTTTTCTAGGTATTCATTGTTCTGGTTAGGTTATCCAAAGGAAGAATATTATGCCATAGACAGAGAAAGCATTGGAGGGAAGAAAAAAGAAGAAGAACTAAACTCCGAATCATTGAACAAAACACTGAAGACAATAGCTTCAAAAGACCAGAAAAGAGCTATGCAAGTGAAGAGTTTCTTCGTGGACTTAAACGAATGTCTGGAAAACTTGCACAAAATCATGGCAGACGGTGGCAATGCCTGTTTTGTTCTCGGGAATAGAACCGTGAAAAGAACAAGAATTCCAACGGACAAGATCATTGTCGAAATGGGAAAGGCTATTGGGTTCAGATATGTAGACACATTCTCAAGAAGAATTCCTATGAAGAGGATTCCGTGGAAAAGCAGTCCGACGAATATCCCGGGTAAGAAAGTAAACACTATTGGAGAAGAAAACATAGTCGTCCTAGGAAAGGTGTAGTGGTTTACATTATACTTTCTCGGGTTTCAAAGCATAATTCCAGTTTGTCAGGATTTATCCTAAAACCCGTGCCGTGATCATGTGGTCTCCCGTCAGGATATTGTCCGATTCTCAGGTCTACACAAATTGTGCCATCTCTGACTAGCCTTTTGAAGTTCTCAAAACTGAACCCCTTCAAGTGCCATGCCTCATCGAACCAAAATTCCTCGGTAACTCTCTTACCTCTTGAGCTTGCTTTTACATAGAGGAGTGCTGGAAGTTTTCTTTCAAAAGACTTCTTCAAAGTTTCGATGTCCCAGTAACCTAACGTTTCTCCCTTGACATCAACAATTTCTATTCTATCGTTTGTTCTAACCGCAAGTGCTTCTCTACCCTTTATGAAAGTATAAGATGTAGCCCTTAGTGTAGCATGCAAGATTTTTCTCCTATCTTTCAGCGATGGATAACCGAATTTTTCCACTAACTGCGAGATTGCCTTTCTACTCGGAAGTGGCGATTTCGTAAATAATGTTAACATGCTGGGGCTTCCCTTTCTTGCTGATTTGAGTTCGAGTAGTCTGGCATTTGGACCTGGCACATTGTTCTCTTCTATTTCCAAGAGATCTTCTAATGTCTTTCCGATTCCAGTATCTCCTGAACGATGAGTTCTTATGTAGCCCTTTTTCTTGAGTTCCTTGAGTTTCGCTACAAGTTCTTGATATGTCATTCTTTGCATAATTCTTTCTTAGTGTTGAGAGATAAAATAGATATTTACAAGTTAGTTACATGCCTACAACCTCTCAACTCAGTTTCAATTGTCTGGGCTATTAAACAAGAAAGAAAATCCAAATAAATCGAAGTTTAAGATGGAAGAGCTGAAGCCAAAAAAGAGAGGCGGCGGCGAGACCTGAACCATAAATCAGGTGTCTGGCCGTAGTACCACTAGCGTGCCTTTTAGATACTATTGCATTTCTTTTTCTATTGCGCTGATAGGCGAACACCTATATTTGTTGACGTGATCAGTTACCTTAAGGCTGGTAGGGTTGAAGAGATTTGAGTTTATAGAGGACTTGAAGTCTGACGTGATGTTTGAGGCGTATGGAAAGTCTTTAGAGGAATTGTTCGCTAATGCGGCGTTTGGCCTATTTAGCGTGATATGCCAAGTAGATCAAGTAGGGCGCAGAAGAATCAAGTTGGTGAAAGTTAGAGGTGACAATATGGAAGACCTCATGTTTAATTGGCTACAAGAACTCATTGGGATAGTTGAGACAGACAACTTGTTCCTGTCAAGATTCGAGATATTGAAGATGAGAGAAGATGGTACTTATCTGGAGGCAAGATGTTATGGCGAAGCGGCAGCTCCTGAGAAGGGGGGGACAGTCGTAAAGGCGGTCACATATTACAAATATGAGTTGAGAAAAACAAGGGATGGATACAGCGTTAGAGTTAGTTTAGATATATAGGCTGTTTGTTTTTAACATCGTGAAACATAAGTGTCCATAGAAAAGATAGACACAGATGAAAAGAGGGCTTTAAAAATGAAGGAAAGACTGAGGCAGACCTCAAGTTATGTTTGGGAACTGGACAAGAACATAAGGCCGAAGATGAGAGTGAAGGCAAAGATCATAGGGTCGAAAAGAGTGATCGAAGACGTAGATGACGCAGCAGTGGAGCAGTTGACAAACGTTGCTTGCCTGCCCGGCGTCATCGAACCAGTCGTGGGCTTGCCGGACATGCACTGGGGTTATGGTCTGCCTATGGGTGCGGTGAGCGCCTTCGACGCTAACGAAGGTGTGATCTCTTCTGGACTTTGCGGGTTCGACATAAACTGTGGAGTAAACTCCATAAGGACGAATCTGACATTCGAGGGGATAAGAGAAAAGATGAATGAACTGGTTCCAGCCTTATTCCAATCTATCCCATGCGGTGTTGGGTCAAAAGGAAAATTGAGGTTAACTCCAACCCAATTAGACGAGGTCCTGACCAGAGGGCTGAACTGGGCGGTTGAGAACGGCTACGGAACAAAGGAAGATATAGAATCGACGGAAGAAAACGGCTGCATGGACGGAGCCGACCCCTCAAGGGTTTCAGACCTAGCAAAGCGCAGAGGGGGGCCTCAACTCGGAACACTAGGCGCTGGAAACCACTTCTTAGAGATTCAAAGGGTGACCGACATCTTTGATGAGGAAACCGCGAAGCAGTGGGGTGTTGTGGGCAAAAATCAAGTCTTGGTCATGATTCATTGTGGTTCCCGCGGGCTCGGGCATCAGGTGGCTACAGATTACTTGAAGATCCAGGAGCGAGCTGTTGGTAGATATAATATCTGGCTGCCAGACAGACAGTTGGCCTGCGCTCCGGCCAAATCAAAGGAGGGTCAAGACTACTTTGCGGCAATGAAGTGTGCCGTGAACTATTCCTTTGCCAATAGGCTGGTTATGACCCAGTGGGTTCGAGAGACGTTTGAGAAGGTCTTTGGGAGGAGCTGGGAGGACATGGACATGCACACGATCTATGCGCTCTGTCACAATGTTGTCAAGTCAGAGGAACACACCATTAATGGGGAAAAAAAGAAGCTCTTTGTTCACAGAAAGGGTGCCACTCGCGCATTCCCAGGCGATCCTGTTTTGATCGCTGGGACGATGGGTACCTCCTCTTATATCCTAAAGGGCACGGAAAAGGCTATGCAGGAGACCTTTGGTTCTTCAGTGCACGGTGCAGGCAGGGCGATGAGTAGAAATTTGGCGATAAAAAAGTTTTGGGGGGAAAGAGTGAGGCAAGAACTGGGTCAAAGCGGGATAACTGCCAAGTCAACGCATCCAAAGGTCTTAGCGGAGGAGGCGCCGAGGGCGTACAAGGATGTGGAGATGGTTATAGAGTCTGTTCATGGGTCAGGAATATCATTGAAGGTGGCGAGGATGGTGCCTATGGGTGTCTGCAAGGGTTGACAGAGCCCGAATCACAATCATAGACCAATAGACGTTGTTCATTGACCTCATTTTTTGTGACCTGCCGACCTCACACTCCCTGTTTCGCCATTAAGAATACTGGTAATTCAAATATGATCTCACACCAGCTTTGTAGAGATCCTCTACATAACATAGATGAAATAAGCGTGGGAGAAAATGATAATAGTTATCACAGGTACTCCAGGCGTAGGTAAGACTGAAGTGTCGCAGCTTCTGTCAAAGAGGCTTAATGCATCGCACTTGGATTTGAACAGGATCGTGAAAGAGGAGGGGTTGACGCTAGGGATAGACAAGGAAAGAAAAAGCCAAATAGCTGACTTAAAGAGACTTGCTGGCAGAGTTCAGGAACTCATAAAAGAATCCTCAGAGGACATTATCATTGAGGGTCACTACGTTTCAGAAGTCGTTCCCCCCAAACTAGTATCATACGTGTTTGTTTTACGAAGAGACCCAGACCTCTTGAAGGCAGATTTGGAAAGGAAGGGGTTTGGGAAACAGAAGGCATCTGAGAACATTTCAGCTGAGATCTTGGGCATCTGCCTCTCAGAAGCCTTGAATGCGTATGGCCTGAAAAGAGTGTGTGAGATAGACACCACAAACAAGCGTGTTGAAAGCATCGTCGAAGAAATCATTCATGTTTTGGATGGCGAGGAGAAACCATCAGTTGGAAAGGTGGACTGGCTTGGAAAACTGGAAAGAGAAGGTCGTCTAGAAAATCTTATGGAACAATGGGATTTCTATTAATGCTTAAGACCTATCTTTGGAATGTAGACTCGTCCTTGCGTGGCCAGCCTCGCGTGGAACTCAACCCTCTCAGACATTTCCTTCAATTTCCTGTGGTTTCCTGTAGATTCCTGTGGATTCCTGCAGTTTCCTGTAAATTCCTGTAAAATCCAGTGAGATCTTTGGTTTCCACTCCCCTTTCTTGAAAAGAATCATTTTCCGAAGACATCAGAAATCAAAAAAAATATTTTGGAAGCAGGCTTATACGCCTATCCTCACATAGACCTCAAAATTCTTATCCTCTCCTCCACAGGAGGATGAGTGGCAAAGAGCTCGTCCAAAGGACTCTTGTTTGGATCGACGAAGAACATATGTGAAACAGCTTCACTGACCCTCATCACACCTCTGTTCATCTTCATTATCTTCTCCAACGCCGAAGCTAAACCCTCTGGATACCTTGTCAGCTGAACAGACGACGCATCCGCCAAAAACTCATTCTCTCTTGAGATGGCCGCCTGAACCAACCTGACCACCAACGGAGCGAACACCGCAAGCAGGAAACCGATCAAAACCAAAAAGCCCAACCCCTTCCTCTCCTCTCTCTCTTCGCCGAGTCTCCCGTATCTCCAAGCCCTCAACAGCATATCGCTTATGATCGCGACCAAACCAACCAAAACGCTGACGAGCGTAGCAAACCTTATGTCATAGTTCTTTATGTGCGAAATCTCATGTCCAATAACTCCTTCCAGCTCAGACCTGTCTAGGTTCTTTAAAATAGCTGTCGTTACAGCTACGCTGGCGTGCTCAGGGTCCTTGCCGGTGGCAAAAGCATTCATCTCGTCGCTATCTATCACATAGACCTTCGGTTTTGGTATGCCCGCTGCAATGCTTAAGCCCTCAACTACGTTTACTAAGTAAATCTGTTCTCTCTCGTCAGCCGGTCTCGCATTAGTTGCTCCAAGAACCACTCTGTCACCATAATTATAAGAGCCATAGGCATACGCTGCGACAGTAACTCCAGCGATTATGAGAAAAAGAAGAGAGAGTTCTGGAGCCAGAATCAGAGACACGACGTAAACCAAGGCTGTGAGCGTCAAGAAGATAAAAAAAGCAAGAAGGATGGAGTTCCTCTTGTTCTTCGCCATCTGATCGAAGAAGCTGACCCTTTCCATCAGAACTTCACTTCGACTGGCCTTCTCTCCTCCTCCGCAATCGCAAAGTACTCTCTCGGCACCCCTTTGCCTATAAGGCCAGCAAACCAAGATCCAGGAATCGTCGAAATCATATCATTGAATGTTAAAACAGAGTCGTTGTAAAATTGCCTAGCATAAGCGATCTTACTCTCTATACCATCCAGCTGCTCTTGAAGCAACTTGAAGTTCTCGCTAGCTCTCAACGCCGGATAATTCTCCGCCAAAGCAAAAATCGTCTTCAAAGCGGAGCTCAACTCACCCTCCGCCTTCACCCTCTCCTTCATGTCCGATGCCCCAAGCATCCTCTCCCTCGCCTTCGTTACCATCCTTATGGCATCCTTTTCATGCTCCATGTAGCCCTTCACCGTATTCACCAAATTCGGCACCAGATCCACTCTCTTCTTCAGCTGCACATCTATCTGAGACCAAGCATTGTCTATCCTGTTTGAAAGCACAGTTATCCTGTTAACATAGTAAATAACCACAACTATCACCAGTACTACTACCGCCATCAAGAGTGCAAATATCTCCAACTCCAAGGCGCATCACCTCATTCCGTATATGGATTCAGAAGCTTATAATAAATCTCGTGTTTAAAAAATGTTGTGGAACTATACAATCAACACGCGCGTGATGTTGAAAATAGGAGGGGGTATAAGTGTGCACTCAAACCGGTATAAATCCCGCTCCACAGCAATTCAATTACTTCATCGTACAATGCTACAGCTGTGGGCAACTCTTACTGGCTAAAGTCGGGCAAAAAAGCAAGGCATGCACTTATTGCGGTGCTAGGTTGACGTTGAATCGTGTCAAAATATTATCTAGAGCTAGAACGGCTAAAGAAGCATCAGAAATCGTGAGAGCGCTAAAACGGGAGCAAGTAAAAAACGAGTAAATGAGGCTCCTTTCGAGTTTTTTCTGAGAAAAAGACGAGTTCGTGCACCTTAACTTTATTTTAATCTTCAGCACCTAAACATATTGGAGGTGAGAAAAATTTCAGTTCTTCCTGGAAGAAGCTTCTTTGAAGAGTTCAAGTTTCTCTTGCAAAGAACAGTTACCGTAGTCACAACCGACGGAAAAGAGTATGTTGGAAGCCTAGCTGGCTACAATCCCGACAACATGAGTGTATGTCTCAAAGACGTGAGAGACAAGAAGGGCAACGTGCTAGACCGAATTTTCATCAATGGAAGTATAATCGCTGAAATATATGGTGTCGGAAAGCCCTTTGATTTGAGAGGCCTAGCGGCTAGGCTTGAAAAGGTATTCCCCAGAATGGTAAATCTGTACGAGGACCTAGGGGTCATAGTTGTAATGGACAAAATAAGGGTCGGTGAGAAGGGCATAATCGAGGGCAGCGGTCCAGCTGCCGAACGAGTAAAGAAGGTTTATGACGAATTCCTAAGGGAACAAGCTCCATCCTAGACAGGTCTCAATGCGCCCGATTCCCCTTCCGCCCTCGACTCCCTAAAAGACTCCAGAACTTTTCTCGTGCTCTCGGCTGACTGTTCCAACATGCTTAGGTCAACCTTCAACCCAAGTATGTCACATAAGCATTCAAGAGATGATCTAGCTGCTATGGCGTCTGGATAGCTTCCTGGCGTCTCGACCAGCAGACACAAGCCGTGCATACCTCTAGTTCTCGCTAATCCAATCAACAATCCAGCGGCACCAAAGACGCAACCCCGCATCTTCTTAATCTTCCTACTAAGAGCCTTGTTTAACGTCTGAGGATCCGTTGCTGCGCAATACAATTTAGGCACCGACTCTGATGGTTCACTCCTCAAGCCATCTATGCAAAAGACCGATCTACACCCAAACTCTTGAGCTACGTCCAGAATTTTGCCGTACAACTCGTATTGACCATACGTGGTCAAAGCCTGAGCGTTGCCGTACAATATTATCAGGTCGTGCGGAAAGTCCTCTGTTTTATGATAGTAGAGTTCGTTGATAGGAAATCGAATATCCCCATTCTCTGTCAAGATGGCTAGGTTCTGGAAGAACGGAGAACGAATTTCTGCAAACTTTCTAGCCCTCAAAGTTTTGATTAGATGTAAGGCGGCAATGTTGGCCACAAAGCCTGTGCCAGGTAGGCCCTCAATCAAGACGGGATCTTTGAGCCTAGGTCTCTCAATAATCTGGATAATGCTTTCCAACAGCACGCGCCTCATGAAAATGGATGCGAGTCATACTTTATATCCTGTAGGATGCTCAGAGTCGCGCGCACCCGGTCGAGCCCCAACACTTATATCCATTCGAACCGCTATACCCCTCTAATTTAAAGCAGGTTTGGGCCTTGATCAAGTGCGTCATGTTTGACCTCGATCACACCCTAGTTAGGCTGTCGATCGATTGGAAACACGCTTTAGAGACCATAAAGAAAAGATACTCTGAATATGGAATCTCAGACGATTTGTTGAGGCGTCATAAGCACAGCGTTTTCTCGATGATGATCGAAATCTACGATAAGATGCTGAAGTTCTTTCCCAAGAACAGAGCCGAAGAGATACAGAGAAGTGTGTTTGAGACTCTGGAGGAATACGAAATCAACGGCGTAACTGAAGCGGAACTGATGCCTAACTGCAAAGAGGTTCTCATGAACCTCAAAAGCAACGGACTTAAGGTCGGAGTTGTTAGCGGTACCTCAGAAGCAGCCGTAAAACAGGCTCTGGAAAAGTTTGATCTAAGAAAATACATGGACGCAGTTTTTACGCGCGATTCTCCGGGGAGGATGAAACCATCCAGCGACCACGTTCTCGCGTGCTTGGGGGCATTGAACTGTGCTCCACAAGGCGCGATGCTCGTCGGTGACATCGAGAGAGACATGCAGGCTACGAGAAAAGCAGGAGTGCTCGCAGTTGGTTTGCTCGCTGACGAAGATCAATGGATGAAGAAATGGGATGTCTCATCCGTGTGGATAAGACAGAGGAAGAAAGAGGTTGAAAAAAGTGCAGACATAACAATTCGAGATCTTTTAGAATTACTGCCGCTTCTAAAGTAATATCGGATTTGAGCCACTTTATTGTCAACAGCTCTCAAATAAACAATTGAAAAATTGGAGACATTACTAGCTTCATCGATTACCAGATTCGCACAACCACCAGATGATCATTAAATAGAGTTTTCTTCAAAAAGTGTAGTTTCATGATCCTAGGTTGTTACTACTACGTTTGGTACTCAAAGGCCGGACGCCACTGGGACGAGACAGTGGTCAATAATCCAATCTTAGGTCGATACGACAGCCGAGATGCCAATGTTATAAGTAAACACTTGGAGATGATGATCAGAGCTGGAATAGACCTTGTCGTCATAAGCTTTTGGGGACCAGGTAGTTTTGAGGATTCGGCTACCAAAATAGTTGTTGAGATCATGGAAAAGGAGCAGCCACAACTCCGGTTTTGCCTGATCGTAGAGAGAAATGGGTTTCTGGATTACGATTATCTTGATCAGAGATACTTCCAGTCTCCCAATTATTTTCTGTTTGACGGAAAGCCTCTCGTAGTGATGTACGAAAAGCCACCAAAAGATAACAGAATGTATATGGTTCGCTACCTCTCCTACGACATGAAGGTTCGCCATGTAATGGCTGGATACGACGAGAGAATGCTGGGTCGTCCAACAAAATATTATATACCACGCCTAAACGGTCTCACTTACCGAATCCTTTTCAGGCTTGCCAAGTTGGGTAACCCGAGTCTGGTCTTCATCGTCAGTTGGAATGAGTACCATGAGCAAACCGCGATTTCTCCTACCAAAGAATACGGATTTAAATACCTTGACCTAACGAAGGAATTATCGAGAGAAAAAGTATCGCGCACTCGATTGCTTAAACCAACTAGATTCCCGGACTGAGCAAAGGCATTATTGGTGCCTTGAGGGAGGATGAATATTCTGTAATTATATTCTTCAGAAAATGCAGGGTGTTTATGTTTGCAGAGAATAAAAGTTGGCATATTCTTAGGCAATAGAGAAGTTTGTTCAAAGGGATGGAAAGCTGTCGGAGATTTAACTCTTGAGTGTGAGAGACTTGGCTACGATTCAATATGGTTAGGAGACCATTTGACATTGCGCGCGCATGGTGCTTACAGGCTTGAATGTTGGACGGTCCTCTCGGCGTTGTCTACCTTAACTAAGACCATTAGACTGGGTCCTCTCGTATTATGCAATTCTTTCAGAAACCCCTCGCTTCTTGCAAAGATGGGTGCTACTTTGGATGTCATTTCTGGAGGCAGGTTGGAGTTTGGTATAGGAGCCGGTTGGGATCAGGGTGAGCATGAGGCGTATGGAATACCGTTCCCAAAGCTTGGTGTGAGAGCTAAGAAGTTGAGTGAAGGGTTGAGGATCATTAAGATGTTGTGGACTCAGGAGAAGCCAAGCTATGAAGGACGGTATTATCGAATAAAGGAGGCCTACTGTGAGCCCAAACCGCTTCAAAAACCACATCCACCCATAACTATTGGAGGAGGTGGAGAGAAGACTACGCTAAATGTTGTTGCGTCTTACGCCGACAGATGTAACTTTACGTGTTCTGTGGAGAAATTTCAAAATAAACTAAAGGTTCTGGAGGACCACTGTTCAAAAACTGGTCGAAACTTTCAAGAGATAGAGAAGTCGTTCTTTTCTGATTTTACAGGCATATATGCAAGTGAGAAAGAATTGATGGATGATATGCTGGGCATGTACAATCTATCTGATAAGTCAATGCCTTTTTCGGATTGGTTAGATAGGATTAAGTCAGATAACATAATCGGTACTCAAGAAGATTGTCTAACAAGGATGAAGGAATATGTGGATATAGGAATAACCTACTTCATATTAAGGTTCATCGATCCTCTTAGAGACATTGCCCGTGCGCGTGAAATTGTCGAGAAGTTATGACTAGCCCCAAAGTTAATATTGTGCTAAGTATAAAACGACTCTGTATATGTGCAAATAGAGAGAGGTTACGGTTCTTACATGGATGGCGGTGACCGAGATTTCGGACGATATTAAGATCAAGTTTTTGGGTGGAACCGGAGAGGTCGGTAGGTCGGCGATCGCTGTCGGCTCTGGCAAAACTCAAATCCTTCTAGACTATGGAGTCATGCTGAATCATGAGCCGGGCTTCCCCATGCATATCCCTCCGCGTGAGGTGAGCGCCATAATCCTTTCGCACGCTCATCTCGACCACTGCGGTTCCATCCCGATATTTCATGTTAGGGGACACACACCCGTTTATGGTACACCCCCAACATACGATCTTACGAAGTTATTGATATCCGACTTCATCCGTGTGACAGGATACTATCTTCCTTACGAGTACATCGACCTCGAAAACATGTTAAGTTGCTACATCAAGACAGCGTATAGGGAACCTGTCAAGATAGGGGATCTGGAGGTTGAGCTTCTAAACGCTGGCCACATACCAGGCGGCGCTCAAACAGTAGTTTCGGGCTCTACAAAGAGGATTCTATACACAAGCGATATGAACGCTGTTGAGACCAGGCTTCTTGAGGGTGCTGACCAATCATATGACGAAATAGACGTCTTGATCAGTGAGAGCACGTATGCTTACGAAGATCATGGTGATAGAAGCGAGGTCGAGAGGAGGTTCATAGAACGAGTTAGGGAGACTGTGGAGCGCGGGGGCGCAGTGTTGGTGCCAGCTCTATCGGTCGGGAGAAGCCAAGAAATTTTGCTTGTTTTGGAGGCGCACAAATTTGAATATCCAGTCTTTGTCGATGGCATGGCTGAGGACGCAAATGAAATCCTGTTCAATCATCCAGACTACATCCGAAATCCAAAAATGTTCGCCGAGGCGATGCACAAGGCTCACTGGATAAAGGGATGGAGAGATAGAAGACTAGCGATAAAGAAGCCGTGCGTCATCGTTTCACCAGCGGGTATGTTGAAGGGTGGACACGCCATTTTCTATATGAACAAAGTCGCTAAGAAGAGGAGTAACGCCATATTCTTGGTAAGTTATCAAATCCCTGGAACCCCTGGCAGAAGGTTGTTAGAAACGAAGAAGTTTGTGCTGAATGGCAGAATAAGAAAGGTTGAGGCTGATGTTGATCACTTCGACTTCACCTCCCACTCTGGTAGGAGGCAGCTGCTTGAAACTGCAAGGAGATCTGGTTGCACGAAAGCATTCACGATTCACGGGGGAGAAGAGAACTGTCAACTCTTTGCGTCACTACTAAAGGACGAACTCGGAATAGACGCAGTCGCACCTAAGCCTGGGGACATATTCAAAGTTTGATGCACGCGTACAGGGGGTCCAGCCATCCTAATAACGATCCTAGCTGTTGGAAGAGTTGATGAAGAGGTTCTATTAGTCTTACAGAGGACAACTTCAAAGATCTTTCCAAAGACAAGAGTCGTCTTAGCGAGACGAGGTGTATCGGTTCCAAAAGAATCTTACAGCCGCAGCAGGAGACAATACCAGTCAACAAAAATCATAATAGAGCTTCACGAGAAGTTTGAGACGGCTTACACAGATCGAGTCTTAGGTGTGACTTCAGTCGACCTGTTTGTTCCCAAGCTGAACTTCGTGTTTGGAGAAGCACAGTGTCCGGGCAAAATCGCCTTGATCTCTCTCCATAGGCTTAAACCCGAATTCTACGGCGATGCACCCAATAAAAGTGTCTTCTTTGAACGTGTCGAAAAAGAGGCTGTTCACGAGCTCTGTCATACGCTTGGCCTTCGACACTGTGAGGAAAGTAGATGTGTAATGTTTTTCTCCAATAGTATTGTTGATACCGATGCTAAGAGTGTAGACTTCTGTAAAAAATGCGCAAAACTTGTAGAGTCAAACTTAAAGAAGCTCGGCTTGGAAGGATAGGGTTGAGCAAAAGAGAATTTAAGGCGAATCTATCATACTTGGCTCCTATAGCATTCGCGTTGGTAGCTACGTATTTCTTCACGTTGCTGGTAATTATGGCTCAAGTGGAAGTTGTTTCCATCACGCTGTTTCCTGAAGAAGCCGGCGGACCGTTGATGAACGCTACCATCTTCATTGCGACGATGGTTGTTGCTGGTGTAGCTATCTACATAGTCATTAGGCATCGCTTGTGGCCTGTCCTGAGTCTGATATTCAGATGCGCAGTAGCGCTCGTGGTCCTTACACTCGCAATTTTTTACCAACAGCTCCTCTTCATAGTGCTTGAAAAGGATCTGAACGAGGTCGCGTTGCTGATTTATGCCACCTCCGTCGTCTTTGCGGCTACAGCGATTTATGGGATCTTCAAGTGGAGGGGCATAAAGCAGGTTACAGTCACTTTGCTGCTGGGAGGAGCTTTAGGAGCGTTTCTAGGTGCTTCGATACCAACCACGAGTAGCTTACTCCTCCTCACCCTGTTGTCATTGTACGATGTCATTGCTGTGTACTGGGGTCCAGTGGGTAAAATAGCAAGTGAGGCTGAGCCGGAGAGGCTCAAGGGTATCAGTTTCACCTTTAAAGATGTTCATATGGGTTTGGGTGACCTAGTGTTCTACTCTATGCTTGCCTCACGCATGCTTCTTGTCTACGGCTTCAAAGTGTGGTTTGCGTCCTCTATGGGAATCCTGACAGGCGTATACCTTGGGCTGAAAGTCCTTGAGAAAAGGCGCATGTTTCCTGGTCTACCGATAGCCCTAGCATTTGGCTTGATAGCAAGCTTTGCAGCTTCTCTTGTCCTCTAAGGTATGTTGTGCTTCAACGCCACTAGATAGTGTTTTCTGATTTTGCTGGTTGTGAGAGATCAGGGGAAACTAACGAGAACAGATCCCTATATGTTGTGTGAAAAATAATTAGGACCATAAGCACTCTTTCTTTTGAAGATGATTGAATGAGGGCAAAGGTTGCTAAGGAGGCCGCGGCGCTTCTTTATCACAGATCTGCTTGCGAATACAAGCAGGCTAAGAAGAAAGCGGCTCAAAGCCTGGGTGTCAGGATCTTACCGAGTAACTTAGAGGTTGCTTTAGAACTCGATAGATTAACTGATGATATCGAGGGGTTATCCAGAAAGGAATTGATACTAAGACTTCGGAAGGAAGCACTCCATGTAATGAGCCTTGTTGAACCATTTAGTCCTAGGCTCGTCGGAAGCGTTTGGAGGGGTACAGCGCGAAAGGGCAGCGATATAGATATACTAGTGTTCTCGCGAAGCCCAAAACCTGTTCTTGCAGTCCTCCAGAGAGAATATAAAGGCTTGAGGTCGAAGTGGTGTAAGAAGGCCGATGGAGGGAAGGCAAACAGATATTTCCACATCTATGCAACATTGCCCTCCAATGATGAAGTTGAAATCGTGGTAAGAAGCCCTGAGGACATTAACAAGAAGGTAAGGTGCGAAATATACGGAGACGCTGTATCCGGATTAAGCGTTCTGTCGCTCAAAGAGGTGCTGGAAAGTCAACCGCTCAAAAAGTTTATTCCAACCAAGAATCACAACTAACTTATTAAAGAAATCTAAAATATTTGATTCCTGAACACGCATACGATGCAAGCCGCATGGACTGAACAAAAGTCAAAGGCTTTTGAAAAAAGTAAGGGATGACCGATAGAATATGCAAGCTGTCATATTGGCAGGAGGGGTAGGGAAAAGGGTTTTTCCTCTGGCCGTAAACGAGCCGAAACCGATGTTCAAGGTTTTGGGGAAGCCCTTAATTCAGTACGTAGTCGAAACGACGAAGGAGGCTGGCTTAGAGGATTTCATAATTGTGACCGGGCACGGTTCAGAGCGTATCAAAGACTATTTTGGAGACGGTGGCAACCTTGGCGTCGACATAAGTTACACTTACCAGAAAAAAGCCTTAGGAACCGCAAACGCCTTAGAAACAACCAAAGATTTTGTCGAGGATCATTTTTTCGTCCTTAACGCCGATGACATTTTCGATGCATCGCTGATAAGGAACATGATCAAGTTGTTGAAAGAGACGGATTCGGAAATTGTTCTCTCCTGCAAGCCGGTAGAGGAAACATGGAGGTGGGGCATAATCAAGGTGGAGAATGAAAGAGTCACAGAGATCGTTGAAAAGCCCCGGCAGGGACAGGAGCCAAGCAACCTTGCGGTCATAGGAGCCTACATAATGACAAAAAGGATTTTCGACTACTACGAAAGGATCGCGGTTTCTGATCATCAGTACGAGGACGCCATTCAAGAGTTTATTAAGGATAAAAATGTTGTTAGAGCCGTTAGGTACGACGGCTTCTTTTCCGCCTACAAGTACCCTTGGGATCTTTTCACGATAAACGAATATTTGATGAACAAGCATGTCCACGGGCAGATAATCGAGGATGAGGTAAGCGTCTCTGAGAAAGCTCAGATCGAGGAGAATGTATGGATTAAGCAGGGGACGAGGATTTTAGAAGGTGCCTGTGTAAGAGGCCCATGCTACGTCGGTTCGAACAGCGTGATCGGGAACAACAGCCTCATTTGGAACAACTCTTCAATTGGCGACAACTGCGTTGTAGGGTTTTCCAGCGAGATAAAGAACTCTCTAATAGGCAATAACTGTTGGTTTCACACAAACTACGTTGGCGACTCGATAATCTCTGACAACTGTTCGTTTGGTGCAGGCACGATAACTGCGAACTTCAGGTTCGACGAGAAGAACGTATTTCTAAAAATAGACGGTAAGGAGATAGACTCTGGCAGAACAAAGTTTGGGGTCATAATGGCAGAAGATTGTAAAACTGGCGTCAACTCCTGCCTCTTACCGGGGGTCAGGATCGGCCCACGCAGCATAGTTGGACCTGGCGTTTGTTTGTATGACGATCTCGAGCCGAATAAAATGATGTTGGTCGACCAGAAAAGTTACGTAAAAAGGGAAAACAGAGTAGCCGTTTCTCCAATGAAAAGACGAGAATTGATGAAAAAGCTGATGAAGTATAAAAACATGGGCGTTTAGTTGGATTTAAGGTAACAAGTCTCAAACTATTTCTCCGATCTTTTCCCTCAATCGTTTCTGTGCAGATTCTACGATCTCCCCCAGTCTTTTCTCTGTCTTTGCCTCGGCTGTAATCTTCACCTGTGGCATGGTATTCGATGGTCTTATGAGAAGCCATCCGTCAGGCATGAAGACCTTCACGCCATCTATGTCGACGGTTTCGTATCCTGATTTTTTGAATTCAAGCTTCAGCGCCTCAACGACCGCAAACTTCTTTTCATCGGGACAGTTGAGGTTCATTTCTGGCGTCGAAGGATATCTGGGTTTCGCGTCCACAATTTCTGAGAGCCTCTCACCCCTCTTAGATAGAATTTCTGCCATCTTCAGACTAGCAAACACGCCGTCGTCGAGGCCATATATTTCAGAAAAGTAAAAGTGACTGCTCTTCTCCCCTCCAAAAACCGCGCCCTCTCCCTTCATCACATCCACAATGAAAGCGCGCCCAACCCTACTCACAATCGGGATCCCGCCACGCGCCTTGATTGCTTCTTCTACGCTCGAAGAGCAACTGATGTCGAAAACTATCTTTGCGTTCTCTTTTTTTTCCAAATAGTAGTCTGAAAAGACGGTTAGCGTGACGTCACCTGGCACTATCCTGCCTCTGTCGTCCACAAAGACCGCTCTGTCCCCGTCCCCATCGTAACCCACGCCAAAATCCGCACCCTCATCTGCGACGCTCCTCATCAAATCCGTTAAAGTCTCCTCCTTTGGCTCAGGGAGATGAGCTGGAAACCTCCCATCCGGCTCCAAGTTGATCGGAATCACTTCGCAACCAAAGCGTCTGAAAAGCTCGGGCGCAATCAACCCGCATGTGCCGTTACCCGCGTCCAAGGCAACCTTCAGGGGCTTCCCGATCTCAATCCTGTCTTCCGCAAAATCAGCATAGTCAGCCAAGGCCCCGTCGTACTTCTTCACACTTCCCTTCCGACTCGTTTTGAACTTCCCCGAGAATACGATCTCCTTGACTTCTTCCATCCCACTTCCTTGAGCGCAGGCAACCGCCTCTCTCTTGAAGAGCTTGAACCCATTCCACTCAGGAGGATTGTGGCTGGCCGTGATCATCACACCACCGTCTCCATCATACCTGACGACTGAAAATGAGAGAATAGGGGTTGGGACAACTCCCACCTCAAGCACTGCGCAGCCCGCAGAGGCCAGTCCGCGCGTCAGTGTCTCTTCCAAGAGCTGTCCGCTTAGTCGGACATCTCTGCCCACCACGAGCTTCTTGCCTTGGCCTCCGATGTACGTACCAAACCCTTTGCCGATCCTGAGGGCCGTTTCAGGCGTAATATCCTTCTCAAAGACTCCTCTGATGTCATAAGCCCTGAAAATGTGGCGATGAATCATATGGACACCTTAGAATAAGTAAACCATCAATATTCTTTAAGCTTAAAGTGATTTGAATGCAGGTGAAGGAAAAAAGGGAAAGGATGAGAAAATGACGCTGAAACAACAAAACCCCTTGCCACGGGCGCACGAGAATACTGGGCCTCCGGGGAGCTAGCCTCTCCCCTTAGCCGAATAGATCCTAACCACATCCCTATCCCTCAAAACATAGTCCTCGCCAAGTCTCCTCTTCGTTCTGACATCCAAACCGTAGATAAATCCCTCACCGAGCTCAGAGTGAATCAAATAAGCCAACTCCTTCATGGTAGTCCCAAAGGGAACAAGATAAACATCAGGCAGAACATGAGCATGATGATCGCTCAACCTCTCAACATCCTCAACAGGGTAGACAGCGACCATCTGCAACAACTCAAAGAAAGCTCTATTCAACGCCTCCTGGACACCGGTGCCACCCCACACCCTCAAAATCCTCTCCCTAATAATGTCCAAACCAGACCTCTGCTCAACAGTTAGAGCCTCAGCCTTCGAACCAAAATTGCAGTCCCCGGGCACATAATCAATAAACCCCTTATCTGCAGCTCTCCTCAAAGCTAACTCAGCCTCAGCACAACTAGGAACAACAGGATAACCAGCCTCCTTCAGCCTCTCAACATTTCCCTCAGCATAGGGCAAATCAATCTTGTTTGCAGCGATCAACATCGGCTTCGCTGCTCTCCTCAGAACAACCATAAACTCAAAAATATCTTCATCACTCCACAACGAAAATTTCTTAGTCTCCAACTCCGTCTCCTTCAAAGCCTTAGCCACATGCTCTCGACCGACCGCCAAACCGCTCAACCTGTCAGACAGAAGATCGACAGGCGACATCCTGAGAGTTTCAGACTTTTGAGCAATCCTCCCCAAATCCCGCTTCATGATCTGCGTCAACCACATAGCGATCTCGTAATCAAGAAACTCAACATCCTTCAAAGGGTCCCTCGTGCCTGGCTTACACGGTCTGCCCTCCTCATCAGTAGCGCCAGCAGCATCGACGACATGAATAAGGGCGTCCGCCTTCCTAATCTCATCAAGAAACTGGTTACCTAACCCTCTACCCATCCAAGCCCCAGGAATAAGCCCAGCACAATCCACAATCTCGACAGGAATAAGTCGAACCCCATTTACACAAGCTGAGTTAACAGGCTGATCTTCCACATCAAACTCTTTGCAGACGCAGGGTGCTCTAAGATAACCCACCCCCCTATTCGGCTTGACTGTCGTAAATGGGCGGCTTGCAATGGCAACAGAGATCAATGTAACAGCGCTAAAAAAGGTAGACTTCCCCACACCGGTCTTCCCGACAATCCCAACCAACAACACACTCACCTTCCGCGTCTGATACTAAATCATAGTTCGCATCCAGATATATAATGGCACAACAGAGACACCTCGAAATGACACCAAAACAACCTTCCACGAACCTCATTATTTTGCGCGACAAAATAGGTGACAGCATAAAGTCGATGTTGGAAAATCCGTAAGGTTTATCAACGTCGGTTAAAGCAACTAATTACCAAAGCCGTTTAAATACGGATCAAACAAAATAGTCGCTTTCAAAATCAAAGGAGCTTGTAGCTTTCTCATGTATAAACACGCTGAAGCAGTAAGTAATCCCAAGGAACAGCTCTTCAAAAACTCGATGGAACACAAGGCCTTACTGTGGAGAAGACAACCAGCCGTCATTAGAATAGACAGGCCCTCCCGCCTAACACGAGCTCGCTCACTGGGTTATAAGGCAAAGCAAGGATTAGTCCTCGCTCGAGTGCGTGTTCGTAGAGGAGGTTTACATAAAACTAGGTCAAAAGGCGGCCGAAGGCAGAAACGAACGGGGATAACCAAATACGCCCCGGCAAAGAGTTCAAGACTCATAGCTGAAGAGAGGGCTGCAAGAGAATTCCCAAGCCTGGAGGTACTGAACTCTTTCTGGGTCTGGGAGGATGGTCAGTACAAATGGTTCGAGGTAATACTTGTAGACCCAAACTCTCCATACATAGAGAAAGACGCCGACATAAACTGGCTATGCAAAGGCGTCCAAAGAGGGAGAGTCCACAGAGGGTTAACAAGCGCTGGTAAGAAGATGAGAGGTCGCTCTTAACACCCAGAGGGATAATGTAAAGCAAAATGTCTCAGAAACCCTCAGTTTCTCTGGTGGAGATCTCCTTCTTCGTTCACGCGACTGAGGACCCGAGTAGAGCATTAGAAGCTGTCCAAAGGATGATTCCAAAACCCTACTCAAACGTCATCGACTTCAGAAGAAGGAATCTAAAGGGTCATCACGGAAACCCGATAATTCACTTTCTTTCAAAAACTCGCGATGAAGAAACCGCAAAGTTGCTTATAGAAAACATAGCTTCTGAACTTGAACCCGACGATAAACTATGTCTACTTTCTCAAATAACCAGTCACATAGACAATAAAGGCAACTTGTATTTGCGTCTGGATAAACAGTCTGCCTACCTCGGTGAATCTAAAATAGGGCACTCCGATCCCATTCGTATCCGAATAAAACTCAAGTTGCCCTCCAAGAGTTTTGATAAAATAGTTGATGCATATCGTAGTCTTGACCTGATTCCACAATGACGAGGAACTAGCATATGCCCGTAAGACTCACCAGAAGGAGGTATCTTGCTTTCAAAGTTTCAGGCTGTCGTGACTTTTCCAAAAGGGATCTTTTCAATGAGATCGCTCAAGAAATGCTGAACTTGCCTAGAGAATCAAAAATTAGTGAAGGAAGCGTTCGCGTTATACAATACAATCAAGGGATAGGCTTAGGCATAATCAGGTGCGGCCACACTTTTGTCGATAGATTCAAACTGGTTTTGAGAAAGATGCGCAGGGTCTCTGGGAAACCCGTGGCGATAGATGTGATCGGTGTTTCTGGAACGGTTAGGTCTCTCAAAAGAAAGTATCTGCCTGGCGCGTGCTAAATCTCCCCTATACGGATGACGATAAATCGTCTTTGAATGTGCGCGTTATTGAGTAAAGACATAGGATGATTCAAAGAAGTTTAAAGCGAGCTACGAAAAGGTTTTTAATAACCTTGGTATTTATCACTGTTAGTAAACCCTAATTCAACAATGTGGTGCTAAAAAGTTTGACCATGTTTTCTAAGCCAGGAGCCTATGATCGGGCAATTACCGTCTTTTCTCCAGATGGGCGCTTATTTCAGGTTGAGTATGCCCTCGAGACCGTGAAAAGAGGCTCCATCGTGCTGGGGATCGCGTGTTCTGGAGGCGTGGTTTTAGCAGCCGAAGAAAAGGCGTCTTCTAACCTTCAGGATCCTGACTTTACATGGAAAATCTTTCAAATAGACGAGCACATTGGTGCAGCCATCGCTGGACTAAGCTCAGATGCGCGCATCCTCATAGATCTTGCCAGAGTATATGCTCAAAGTAATAGACTTACATATGATGAAGCAGTCGATGTTGAGGTCATATCAAAAAGGGTTGGTGACACCGCGCAAATTTACACGCAGCACGCTGGTGTTCGGCCTTTCGGTGTTTCAATAATCTTTGGGGGCGTCGATAAGACTGGCTGCAGGATTTTCCAAATAGATCCTAGTGGGGCCGTGTGGGGTTACAAAGCTGTTGCCCTAGGTGCAGGTAGTGAGACGGTAAAGGAACTGTTGGAGGCCGAATACACGGATGATTTGTCATTGGAACAATCGATACTGTTGGCCATAAAGTGTCTGTCAAAGGTTGTGGAAGGGAAGCTCGAACCCGAAAAAATTAGGATCACAGTTATCCCCTCAGATACGAGGCAGTTTAAGTTGTTCACAAAGCTGGAGGTCAAAAAATACATCGATAAGGGCAAATTTTCTAAGCCTGAATAAAGCCGGTAAATGATGCATGAGCGGAATAATTCGGGGATACGATGAAAGGAAAACGTCAAGGTTCATAGTTGCACGCCTGTCGGTTTCTGGTGCGCATTTTGAGATTTTGGTGCACCCAGACCGGGCTCTCGATTATAAGCGCGGTGAATCTATTGACATATCAGAAGTTCTGATGGTTGACGTTATTTTCACGGATGCGAATAAGGGGCTTCGTGCTCCTGAGAAGGCATTGCTGGAGATGTTCAAAACCTCAGATGCCATCAAAATTGCTGAGACGATATTGAAAAAGGGTGAACTTCAGCTGACGAGTGAACAGAGAACCAGGTTGGTTGAAGAAAAGAGGAGGCAGATAGTGTCGTTTATTTCCAGGCATTGTATCGATCCAAGGACCGATAAGCCCCATCCTGTGGTTAGAATAGAGCAGGCGATGGAGCAGAGCCGTATAAAAATTGATCCCTTCAGGGGAGTGGAGGATCAGGCCAATCTCGTTATCGAGGCCTTGAGACCCATCCTTCCTCTCAAAATTGAGCAGATTAGGGTGGCCGTGAAGATCCCTCCTGAGCATGCGGCGAGGTCTATAGGTATTGTAAAGGGCTTTGGGAATATTGAAAAGGAGGAGTGGCAGGCCGATGGCTCTTGGATTGCTGTGGTGGAGATGCCTGCAGGTTTGCATGCAGGTTTCGTAGAGAAGCTTGGGGGCGTCACTCACGGTAATGTTCAAGTTAAGTTTTTAAAGGGCGTGTCGCTTTCTATCGAAAAGTAAAGTGTTGGTAGCTGACCGGTTGTTTGAGATAGGGTGAAGAGAGCTGAAACAGTTGGATGCGTGTCTGCGGCTTCTTAAGATTTATGAGAGGGTTTTTTGGTTTTGTTGTTCGTAGAAAGTAGGCAGTGGGTCATTCCTGGCGATCTGTTGGCTAAAGGCGAGTATGCTGCGGGCGAAAACGTCTATAAAGATGGGGAGGGATTTTACGCTTCCAAGGTCGGGCTGGTGGATTTTGAGAATCGAGTGATACAGGTTATTGCGGTTCATGGGTGCTATCTGCCGAGCGTCAATGACCTGGTTGTCGGTAAGGTTTTGAAGGTTGGTTTGAGCGAATGGGTGGTTGACATAAATTCCCCATACAAGGGTGTTCTTTTCGTTTCTGGAGCGTCTGGGCGTCCGTTTGACTCCCGCAGGGATGAGTTGAGGGACATACTTGATGTTGGTGACGTCATCATCGCTAAGGTCTTGGAGTTCGATCGCACTTTGGATCCAAGACTCACGATCAAGGGTCGTGGACTCGGCAAGGCGGAGTCTGGTTATGTGGTCAAAATGACTCCTACAAAGATTCCGAGGCTCATCGGGAAGAAGGGGTCGATGATCGAGCTGGTTAAGAATAGGACTGGCTGTCAGATTACTGTTGGTCAAAATGGTTATATTCTGGTAATAGGCAAGAAGGTCGAAGACGAGGTATTGGCGGTTGAGGTGATTCGCATGATTGAGAGGGACGCTCACACATCAGGGCTTACAAACAGGGTTGGCGAGTTCATAGGGAAGAGAAAGTGAGGAGGATTTGTCAATGGTGAGCAAGGCTCGTAAAAAATTGGTCAAGGGCGGGGATCGGGTTGATGGTAGGAAACCCAATGACCTTCGCCCAATCAAGATTGAGATTGGTCTCCTTCAGAGGGCGGACGGGTCGGCCTACATAGAGCAGGGTAAGAACAAGATTCTTGCCGCGGTCTACGGTCCTAGGGAGGTTTATCCTAGGCACGCCTCCTTACATAATAAAGCCTTGGTAAGGTGTTACTATCGCATGGCTTCCTTCTCTACAGAGGAGAGGAAGAGTCCTGCGCCTTCGAGGCGTGAGGTGGAGATTTCGCAGGTCATAAAGGATGCGTTGGAGCCCGTTATTTTTTCTGAATTTTATCCTAGATCTATGATTGACATCTTTGTTGAGGTTCTGCAGGCCGATGGTGGGACTAGGTGTGCTGGAATAACTGCTGCCTCTCTCGCGCTGGCTAATGCTGGGGTTCCTATGAGGGATTTGGTTGCATCCTGCGCTGCTGGGAAGGTTGATGGTCAGCTGGTGCTGGATCCAAACGATGTTGAGGACAAGGAAGGTGAGGCTGATTTACCCGTGGCTTTCGCACCACAGATGGGGGTCGTGACCCTATTGCAGATGGATGGGCTTCTGAGTAAGGACGAGTTTGATCAGGCCTTTAAGCTTGCGGTTGATGGATGTAAGCGAATAAATACTCTGCAGAAGGAGGCTTTGAGAGGCAAGTATTTGGTTGTTGGGGCTGCTGGAGGGCCTGGTCAAGAAGAGAAAGGGGGTTAAGTCATATTGGGCGATTCGTCTGAGGCTATCTCCAACATCGAAAGGAAGAGGGTTCTGGAGCTACTGTCCGAGGGCAAGAGGCTTGACGGTAGAGGGGTAAAGGATTACAGACAGATAAGGGTTGAGAGGGGTGTTGTTGAGAAGGCTGCTGGCTCTGCCTTGGTTTCTGTTGGTGAGACAAAGGTTATTGTTGGTGTAAAGGTTGAGGTTGGTGAGCCTTATTCCGATAGGCCTGAGTCTGGTGCCCTTACTGTGAACGCTGAACTCACGCCTTTAGCCTCCCCATCTTTCGAGCCTGGCCCTCCTGACGAGTATTCGGTTGAGTTGGCGAGAGTTGTTGACAGGGGACTTCGGGAATCCAAGGCCATAGACCTTGAGAAGCTTTGTCTCATTCCAGGGAAGAAAGTTCTCGTCGTTTTTGTCGACATTTATGTTCTCGATCAGTGCGGGAACCTTTTCGATGCTTCCCTGCTGGCTTCTGTTTCGGCTCTTATGAGTTCCAGAGTGACGGAATATGTTGTGGGCAAGGGCGGTGAAGTGGAGGCTAAGAATAAGTACGTTCCGTTGCCCTTTAGGAGCTATCCTGTTTCGGTAACGATGGCGAGGATTGGTGGTGATTTTGTCGTTGACCCCTCGCTTGATGAAGAGATGGTTGCTGATGCTAGGATCACTGTGACCACTGATAAAGATGGTAATGTCTGTGCTCTACAGAAGGGGGGTGCTGGTGTCTTTTCAGTTGACGAGGTTTTGGAGGCTATCGATGTTGCCATTGAGAAGTCTGAAGAGTTGAGGCGTGATATTCTGGGGGTGTAGTTTTTGGTGGGGGGGAAGAAGAAGGCTGGTCCTGCAGGTAGATTTGGGGCCAGATATGGTGTGACAGTTAGGAAGAGAGTGGCTCGCGTTGAGGTTGAGCTGAAGGGTCGTCATGTTTGTAAGAGATGTGGGTTCAGTGGTGTTAAGCGCGTGAGCGTTGGTGTTTGGAGGTGCGGGAAGTGTGGTTTCACATTTGCCGGTGGTGCGTACTCTCCCAGCTCGAAGATTGGTGAGGTGGCCGCGCGTGACGTGAGGCGGTCGCGGCCCTCTGATGAGGAGGCTTCTGTGTAAAGTTGGGATCTTCTCAGTTTTGCAGCGCTATTGTTTCTCTTGATCTTCCGTCTCATAGTTTTGCTGGGATTGTTTCTCGTTCCATTGAGCCTGAAACGCGTGTCTCGGTGGGTTTCAAGTCTAAGGTTCAGGTTGGTATTAAGGGGCGTACTCTTGTTTTGCGTTTTGAAACTGAGGATACCTCGGCTTTGAGGGCTGTCGTGAACAGTTATCTTCGTTGGGTTGCGATGTTGGTGGAAGCTTTGGGCTGTCTGAGTGCTTAGTCCTTTGGAGGTTTAGCGTTCAGGCTACGACCACTCAGCTGTGCGCGCGTTATGGGAACCTTCTCTACGAGCAACGACCAGATAATTGAAATTAACTCTGCCTCCTAGGTCTTTTGATCATCCTTCTGACGCCATCTATCATAAGCATAACACCTAGAATCCAGAACGCAAAGGGCAGAGCTTCGATGAGCTGCTTCTCCCATGGTGGAGGATAGATCTGTATCCACGCTAATTGCCTAGACCACCACAGCAATATGAAGCCGATGACTATTAACAGTAGTCCTAGAAAGAATTCGATGAGCTGCATCCTTTCATTTTCCATAGTACCACACGAGTATGGTCATGAGAAATAAGGTTAATAACACTATAGTTTGGAACAGGCTATGGATAAAAATTGGAAAAATCTGAAAAGGCTATAGACGTAAATGGGTTGGTTGTTTGCTTGTTCGCGTACGTGACATTTAACGACCTGCGAGGTGTTCTTTTCTAGCGAAATAGAACTTGACGATCGCACTGAAGATGCTTATTCCCAAGAGCAAGAGCTCAAGGATAATGAAGAACCTGAAGTCCAATGTTATAGTAGCTATCTCAACAGACAACTGAGTTACACCCATACGCGAGGGGTCTCCTAACCCGAGCAAAAGGAGCCACATATAGAACGAGATAAAAGCCGAAGCTATAGACGAAAGCAGTTTTATTAGAGACCAGTCATCAACCATGTTTAAAGAGAAGGATAAAATGGCAAGAACTACACCGATGACGGATATCGACATAATAAGGCCGTGTAAAGGTATCATTTCCTCTATGAATGGAAGCATTTCCGCAGGAATACGTTGGGACACAACATTCGGGACTACTACTAGAATTATAATGGGTAGAACTGCGGACAACACGGCTTTTATGATCTTACGCAAAATAACCATCTTCCAAACTCTATTCACTTCTTCATGGTCATGGAGTTGGCCCTTCTCTTCTCGCTTCATACGAAAGGCTGATTCCGACCAGATCGAAAAGCGTTCTGCACTCCAAGAATATGCGCCCGCGCGCAAAAGCTTCGACCTTATCAGGAGGAACAAACAGGCTTACAAACAACTCATCACTTGAGCCTGGAGGAATCCTTTTGGAGTCGACGCCTTCAGCGATCACCTCATCTCCTACCGAGAGGATCTTCAAGTTTATCGTCGCGGTGACCTCAAGTAGTCCAGGATTCTGTACGGGCAACAGGAAGGTTAGGGTGATGCCCGTACTGGAATCGCCTGATGTCTGCATCTCAGACGAGGCGATGCCCATAGCGTTCTGGACGAAAGAGACTGCCGAGTTGTAGCCTGAAACTGCCATAACTACGTCAACACAGAGAGTTGCCACGATTGAAACAACGGTCAAGATTCTAAGGATCCCTTTGCTTTTTCCCGCCAATTATTCTCCCCGAATAGAAGGTATTCTTGAAAACAGCTACGTCACAAATGCGCTTATAAGACTTATGCGCGCGAAAAGGATTGTCATCACAGACCATGAGTTTACAATCTATCACGGCAAAAAGGAAGTCAAACAATATATTTTTGGTTGTTTCTCTCGAAGTCTTTAACAACCTCTATAAGACGTTTCGGCGCTTCCACCTCGTCGAGTGGTAGCCTCCTCAGAATAGACCAGGGACCCCTCCTTGCCATTTGGGTGGCAATGTGGTCTACACCAAAGGATTCCCTGGAGATTTTGTACACTAGCAGTCTGGCCTCAGACTCTCGGGTATGACCCAACGCATGGAGGTATTCATGTAATAAGATGCTGTATGCAAAGGAGTTAACAATGCGTCCCGACTTTGTGGCTGCCTGTACGATTTGGGTGAGAGATCGATTCATTATTATGTTGTTGGTGCCTACGGGATGGTGCGCTCCCACCTGGAGAGGTAGGTCTTCTAGGAATAGCATCATGCCCACACGATATTCTCCTAGAGATTGCTTTACAGTTTCTTTTACAACTTCGTAGACTTCCCCGAAACCCTTCGCTTCATCGAGACACTTACGATACCTCTCAACCTCAGAGGACATTTTTTCACATCTATTCACGCTATTCCTCCAGTTTAAGTTCTTTTTCCCTCGCGTACGGTCGAAAATAAATCTTTGACCGCTTTTTTACTATTCAAGTATATTTACCTAAGGTGTATATTCTAAGATTGAGGTATCGAATTGAGTGAAGAGACACCTTCGTTGCCTCCACAGCTGCGCGAGCAACTCCTCCGATTTCAGCAGCTTCAAAGAACTCTGGAAGTCGTCGTGTCGCAAAAGACTCAGCTGGGACTCGAGTTTTCCGAGATCGAGAGGGCGTTGAGTGAGCTTGAGAAGATGGACGACGAAACCGCCGTCTACAAATCAGTCGGATCTCTGTTGGTTAGGTCAGGTAGACAGAAGGTAATCGATGAACTTAAGGACCGAAAGGACGTTCTCAACACTAGGGTGACTGTTCTAGCAAGGCAGGAAGAGAGTACCAGAAAAAAGCTAATGGAGTTGCAAAAGCGGGTTCAGGCGCAACTGAAGCGCGCTGAATAGTCTCCTTGGCCGCGTGAATGGTATCTCTCCGACAGGACCTACTGGAAGAGCGATAATAAAGACTTTTTTTCTAGTCCGAAGGGTTTAACCAATAATAATAAGGCGCTCAGGGGTCGATTGAGGGAAAACAAGTGGATAGAATAAGGACGGAGAAAGTTTTTGATGTTTTTTGAAAAAATAATCGACATATTGGCTGAGACTAGGGCAAAGCTTCTCGTTTTACTTTGTCATCACAACGCCGATCCAGACGCTCTATGTTCAGCATACGCTTTTTCACAGCTTCTGAAAAGGTCTGACTCTAAACTCAGCGTTGAGATATCGGCTGCGCAGGGGATAAGCAAACTTTCAAAGCATGCTTTGGATAGAATTCCCTTGAGGCTAGTTGCTACCCCTCGCATCGAGGAGGCGGATGTCATTTTCTTGCTGGATACAAACACCGTTCAGCAACTTGGCGAATGGAAGACAAGACTGGAGAAATCGCGTAAACCGCTTGTCATAATAGACCATCACACGCCTCATCCGAAAACGGAGTTATTGGCCTCTCTCTGCGTGATCGACGAGGTCGCATCGTCCACCTGTGAAATAGTTCATCGCATGTTCAAGGAAGCCGGGATGAAGCCGAGCGAGGACGAGGCTAGGGCAATGTTTCTAGGAATAGCATATGACACAAAGCACTTCTCCTTAGCAAACTCAGAAACTTTCAAGACTGCATCAGAATTGGTAGATTCTGGTGTAGATGCTAAAGAGGAGCTGGATTTCTTATCGATGCCCATGAGCAGGTCAGAACGCATCGCCAGGCTGAAGGCGGCTAGCAGGGTTGAGGTTCTAAAACTTGGGGAATGGATAGCAGCGTTCTCTAATGTGGCCTCTTATCAAGCCTCCGCGGCTAGGGCACTGCTTATCCTCGGAGCAGACGTTGCTGTCGTTGGAGGAGAAAGGAACGGAACATTGAAGATGAGCTTGCGGTCTTCTCATGACCTTAACAAGAAGACTGGTGTGCACCTAGGCCGGGACATAGCGCAACCACTTGGGGAAAGTCTTCACGGTATGGGTGGTGGTCACCTTGCTTCGGCTGGGGTCAACTGTGAGGGTAAACTTGAGAATGCTTTCAAGACATGCGCGGAATTGCTGAGGAAAAGAATAGTAGGATAATCTTTTTTGAGTAGCTACCCTTAAATGATACGCATTGTATTCCTTTGTTTTTACGACGGTGGGTCAGTTTGAGCATAGTCGAAGTTAAGGCTCTCTCCTACTCATACTCTGCTTCCGAGGTACAGGTGTTGAAGGGTGTGAGCCTAAGGATTGAGAAGGGGAGCTTTGTTACTCTGACTGGCCCGAGTGGCTGTGGAAAGACTACGCTCTGCAGGTGTATCAACGGTTTGATACCTCACTTTTACGGTGGAAAAATTGAAGGAGAGATCGTGGTCTCTGGCATGCGAGTTCAAGATCACGAAATAAGTGAATTGGCCAAGCACATCGGCTTTGTTTTTCAAAACCCTGAGAACCAGCTTTTCGCCCTGTCTGTTGAGAAGGACATCGCTTTTGGCCTTGAGAACTTAGCTTTGCCTAGGGGTGAGATAGGAAGGCGCGTAGAGTGGGCCATGGAGGTGACAGGGGTAGAGGACCTAAGAGAGAAAGCCCCTTACGAGCTTTCTGGCGGTCAACAGCAACGAGTAGCCATCGCATGCGTTCTCGCCATGAAGCCCAAGGTAATGATCTTGGATGAACCCACTTCCTTTCTCGATCCGATGGCTGCAACTAGACTCTTTCAGGTGATCAGTAAACTCAACAAGCGACTGAACTTAACGATAATTCTAGTCGAACACAGACTTGACCTGCTGTGTCAGTATACGGATCGAGTAGTGGTTATGGATGAAGGTGAGGTCAGGCTTGATGGAGCCCCGAGAGATGTCTTTAGCTCCGAGGAAGCGAAGCTACTGGGAATCGGAATACCTAAGGTCGTAAGACTTCATAAAGATCTGAAAAAAAGCGGGATTGAAATCGGGCGACCCCCGACCTCCACGGAAGATTTCAATCAGTCTTTGAGGGAGTTTTTGGCAAGATGATAAGAGCAATGGACATCCACTTTTCATATCTCTTCGGCGTTGAGGTCCTCCAAGGGGTCTCCATCGAAATAGGAGATGGAGAGTTCGTCGCACTGATGGGTGAGAACGGCGCTGGCAAGACGACCTTGGTGAAGCACTTCAACGGCTTGCTTAAGCCTACTCGAGGAGACGTTTTTGTGGATGGCCGTAACACGAGGGAGCTGAGTGTCGCGGAGCTGTCTCGGAAAGTGGGTCTCGTATTTCAGAATCCAGACCACCAGCTTTTTTGCGAGTCCGTTGAGAATGAAATAGCCTTTAGCCTTAGAAACTTCGGCTTTGACGAGGCAACGGTCTCCAAGAGGGTCAAGTGGGCCTTAAACTTCTTAGATCTCGTAAGGTACAGGAAGACTTCTCCTTTCATGTTGAGTGGTGGGGAGAGAAAGAGAGTAGTTTTAGCCTCGGTCTTGGCTTGGGATCCTGAAATCGTGATTTTGGACGAGCCGACCATCGGTCAAGACTACCACCAGAAGGAGAAGCTGCTCCATTTTATCAGACAGCTGAACGCTCAGGGTAAGACCGTTATCATAGTGACCCACGATGTCGAATTCGTCGTTGACTGCAACCCTAGAGTTGTTTTAATTTCGCATGGACGAATAGTTGGAGACAGCAGTGCAAAGGAAGTGTTGACGGATCGGGTGGTCGTTAAGAAAGCGTCTCTTGTTCTGCCTCAGATCACTAAGTTGTTCTATCAGCTTAGGGGCCTCGGATTGCCTAGAAACGTTATGGATGTCGATGAGGCTGAAAGGTTGCTTGTCGGCTTGGTGAGGAGGTCGGATGCATGAGCGTTTTCGAAGGTCTTAGGTTCAAAAGGGTATCGTCACCTATTCATCGTTTAGACCCTAGAACCAAGTTTGTTTTGTCAAGTGTGATCTTCGGTTTGGCCATTATGTTCACCGAACTCCTCCCGTTGCTTTTGCTCTTCTTCTTTCAGATACCCATCGTTTCACTAGCTGCTGTGAAAAAGGAGTGGTTTCGGTCCTTAAAAGGCGGTCTCCTGCTTGCCTTCATGATTTTCATAACCAATTTCGTTGTCGGTTTTATTTCAGCTGGGTGGAGCCCAACCGGCGATGTCCTAACATACTCGACGGCCATGGCTCTACGCTTTCTTGTTATTACGGCTTCTTTCTCAATATTCTTTCTCACGACCTCGCCTGACGACTTGGGCTTGGCTCTTGAGCAGGCTCACCTCCCTTACGAGTTCTGTTTCGCCTTCACTACGGCTGTCCGCTTCGTTCCAGTGTTGGCTTACGAGGCCCAGACGATAGTTGATGCTCAGAAAGCTAGGGGTTTAGAGCTGGAGAAAGGCAGCTTCATCAAGAGGATAAAGAACTACATACCTATCCTCATCCCTCTCATAGTTGGAGCGATTAGGAGAAGCATGGAGATGGCCGAGGCCATGGAGTCGAGGGCCTTCGGAGCCGAGAAGAAGCGCACAAACCTATTCATCCTTAAGATGAGACCAGTAGACCACCTCGTTCTTTCTTTCTCACTCGTGGCCCTCGCTTTCGGAGTCTTTATTCGTCTCTTTGTTCCCATGCCCATCTTCAAGTTCCCTCAATTAAGATTCTAGCTTCACGTGTACTTGCTAATTGAGGATCCCTGAAGTTTGGGTTGACGACACGCGTGGAGAGTGACCAAAACATTAAATTGGTGTTATGCAATTTCTGTTCTGCAGGCGACTCTAGAATGTCTTGGCTAAAAGCGACCGCTGAGAAGATCTTGGGTGGAATTAAAAGATCTATATCATCCCTTGAAATGAGGCAGGTGGAAAAAATGATAGACATGATCGCAAACCTTGGGGACCGTAAGATCTTTGTGGTTGGGGCTGGGCGGAGCGGACTTATCGGAAAGGCTTTCGCCATGAGACTCATGCACCTCGGGTTCAACGCCTATGTTGTTGGGGAGACAATAACCCCCGCCCTCGGCAGAGACGATGTACTCCTCGCCATTTCTAGCTCAGGTGCGACCACATTTGTTGTAGAGGCCGCTAAGGCCTCCAAGCGAGATGGAGGGAAAGTGATCGCCGTCACCTCTCACGCCGATTCTCCGATAGGGAATGTTTCAGATCACATGGTTGTATTAAGAGGAAAAACGAAACTGGCTGAAGAAGCGGAACTCCGAGAGCACCTAGCGCCTTTGGGGACACTATTCGAGTCTTCATGTCTAGTCTTCTTTGACAGCATTGTAGTGGAGCTGATGCGTCGCTTGAACAAAACAGAGGAAGACATGAGGAGAAGGCACTCGACGATAGAGTAAAGTTAAACAGACTATCAATTGGCCTTTAATTTTCTCACTTTCTAACAGATTGAATGAAGGGGCTTGTGGAGAAAGGCTTATTAACTCTGGTGGGCTGATAACACCAAAAATTAATAAAGGTCGCGTGTGCATAAAGCCTAAGCCCTTTTCGGGATGAGTACGCATGCCTCGTTTCAAAACAACTAAAGACATTCTGAAGATTTCTGAGAATAAGGATCAGATACGTAACATAGGGATAATTGCCCATGTCGATCACGGCAAGACAACTTTAACTGACTCGCTGCTGGCAGCCGCTGGTATGCTCTCTCCAACTATGGCTGGTCAGGCTTTAGCCTTAGATTATCTTGAGGAGGAGCAGGAGAGGCAGATGACGATCAAGGCCGCGAACATCAGCCTCTACTACGAGAGGGAAAGCATCCCATATCTCGTGAACATGATAGACACACCTGGTCACGTCGACTTTTCTGGTAGGGTCACTCGTTCACTAAGGGCAATAGACGGTGCCGTTGTGGTCGTCGACGCTGTTGAAGGAGTGATGGTTCAGACGGAGACTGTGACGAGGCAGGCATGCGAAGAAAGGGTCAGGCCAGTTTTGTTCATCAACAAGATTGATCGACTGATAAAGGAGCTTAGGCTCTCTCCGGACCTAATACAGGAGAGGCTGGAGAGGATCATTTCAGACTTCAATGGGCTGATCGACACCTACGCAGAACCCGAGTTTCGTGAAAAATGGAAGATAAGTCCTCGGGGAGGGGACATCGCTTTCGGGTCGGCTAAGGATCGGTGGGGTTTAACCCTTCAGATCGCCCAGAAAAAAGGTATAGTATTCAAGGACATTGTAAATGCCTATGAGAAAGATCAGGTCAAAGACCTTGTGGAGATGGCTCCCCTACATGAATCGGTTTTAGATATGGTAATTAACAACATGCCTCCCCCACACTTAGCCCAAAAGTATAGGATCCCGAAAATCTGGCGCGGGGACCTAGAAAGTGAGATCGGGCACGCTATGATTGAATGTGATGAGAAAGGACCTGCTGTAATGTGTGTTACCAACATCAACGTCGATCCTCAAGCTGGGTTGGTTGCAACAGGACGGTTATTCTCGGGGACCGTTAACGGAGGTGACCCTATATATCTCATCAATACGAAAGCACCCTCTAGAATCCAACAGGTCTGCATCTACATGGGTCCATATCGTGAGATCGTGGGTTCTCTCCCATCAGGCAACATTCCCGCCCTTTTGGGGCTGGCCAAGGCGAGGGCGGGTGAAACAATATCTTCTTTAAAGGAGACCGTTCCGTTTGAGGCAGTCCAGTATGTTACAGAGCCTGTTATGACAATGGCTGTGGAACCGAAGCGTAGTCAGGATCTGCCAAAACTGGTTGACTTTCTTAGAAAACTGTCTATAGAAGACCCGACCTTAGTGACAAAGATTGATGAGGAAACGGGGGAGTATCTTATCTCCGGAATGGGTCAGCTACATCTAGAAATAGCCACGACGTGGATCAAGAAGACCGGGATCGACATCATAACATCTGAGCCCACAGTCATATACAGGGAGAGTATCAAAGGTAGTGGAGGTCCCTACGAATCCAAGTCTCCGAACAAGCACAACAAGGTTTTTATCGCGGTTGATGCGCTGGAGCCCGAGATCTTGGAGCTGATCAAAAAAGGTGTGATATACGAAGGCTTTGACCGAAAGAAGATGGCGAGCACTCTGAGGGATCACGGTTGGGATACAAAGGAGGCAAGGGGGGTGTGGGCTATGGATCCCCATGGCAACATATTCACGGACATTTCGAAGGGGGTTCAGAGGCTAGATCAAGTTAAGGGTTCGATAGTAATTGGTTTCGTTGACGCCATGGAGGAGGGTCCATTGGCTGGAGAGCCTGTTCGAGGAGTAAAGGTAAAGCTGATGGATGCTTCAGTGCACGAGGATCCTGTTCACATTGGTCCAGCGCAGATCATCCCAGCAACAAGGCACGGAATATTCGCTGCTATGTTATCGGCGGATCCAATTCTCCTAGAGCCTTTGCTGAAGATTAACGTGAAGATCCCCATGGAGGAGGTGGGGTCCGTGACCACCCTAATATCGCAGAAGCGGGGCAAAATACTCTCTATCGATCAACGTGGCCGCCTCGCATACGTCACAGGCGAGCTTCCAGCGTCAGAAACATTCGACATCTCGGACGTCATGAGAAGCGCAACCGGAGGGAGGGCGTTCTGGGGAACGGAGTTCTCCAGATGGGAGACCGTTCCACCGAGTATGAAGATGCAATTAGTGCAGGAACTCAGAGGCAAGAAGGGGTTAAGCCCAAGTCCACCGACCGTCCAACAACTCCTGAAACCTTAAAACACAGACGACTTTTGATTATTGTGTACCAATAAATATTGAGAAAGCAAGAATTCGTTTCTTAAACAATCTACCTGTTTGGTCGATCAGAGTTGTTAGATCAAATGCGAGAAACAGCCATCCAAGCTGCAAGAGAAGCTGGAGATGTACTGATGATGAGTTTTCGGAAAAATCTTAAAGCAAAAAGAAAGTCGAGTGGGCAACTAGTGACAGAGGCAGACATTAATAGTGAAAAGAGAATAATTGAGAGTATCAGCAATGAATTTCCCGAGCATTCCATTTTGTCAGAAGAGACAGGGGAGATAAAAAGAAACTCCCATTATAGATGGATCATTGACCCTTTGGATGGTACGAACAATTTTGCCTATGGATTTCCGTACTTCGGTGTTTCCATTGCTTTGGAACATCAGAGCGAGTTGATCCTAGGCGTTGTGTACCTGCCCTTTTTCGATGAATTATATGTTGGAGGGAAAAATGGAGGGGCGTCCAAGAACGATAAACCAATAAGTGTGTCTGAAAAAGGATTGAGTGACGCCCTTATGATATATGAAAGCGAACTTTACTTCAACGACAAAGAACCTTTGAAGAAATTGGATAGATTGATCGACTCTGTCTTCACTACTAGGGTTTTTGGTGCCCCATCTTTAGACCTTGTTTCAGTAGCTTCTGGTGAGGCTGACATATGCATTCACCTCACAGTCGAGCCCGAGGACATCGCTGCTGGCGGCTTGATTGTGGAAGAGGCCGGTGGGAAAGTAACAGATTTGGATGGAAGATCTTGGAGTCCATATAAGGGACAGCTTGTCGCTAGTAACGGTAAAGCGCACTCGAAGATAATAGAATATTTGAGAGGCTCAGGCAAGTTTTCAACAGCCCTATAATTGAGCATGGCCGCTTACGGTCGCGTGCGATCGATCTGCCGCAGAACGGCGCGCACGAACGCCTATCTCGTCAGTTTTTTGCATCTGCCTAAGAAGGCTTAAATTTTTATGGGAGTTCTGATTACCTATGGAAAAACTCGGTCTGGCTTGGCTCACGGCTCCCACTTTTCACATGAGGAGGAAAATGGACCAGGGGATAAGAAGCTATTATGATAGGCTTATGAGGGAAGGCGTGGATTCGCAAGAAAAGCTTCTGGCTGAGGAGAGAAAAGCTCTCAGTCACAAGACAGACTTTACGAGAGCAATTGAGTTGAGCGTACCTGTAGTCTGGAGGTCCTGCAAATGCTATAGGCTCAGGGACTCTTGGAGCGTTTCAAGGGGTGTTAGAAGCCTAGTTTCTACAATTCTCGACCCTATGATGTATGATTTAGGGATCACGTTTTGTTTAGCACTCAAGTCAGGCGATATAAGGGATGAAGGCTTGGATGAACGAGAGAGTCTGAGTGAGGAAGAGTTCAGGCTTCGGATGGATGTGGCTGACAGGCTGGAGGAGTTGTTTTACGACAGAGGTAAGAAAATCCACAGGGAGGGTTTTTACAGGCTATGCAAAGAGGCGAGGGATAGGATATGGAGTTACGAAGTGACGGATTTGAAAAACGCGGAAGCGCTTAAAAGAGGAGCCTTTAGCGAGATTAGAAAAAACTATGGCAAAATAAAGGAGTGCTGGCATGGCAAAACCGCTGGAATAGCGGAAAAAGTGGTTATGCTCACTTTGTACGAGGAGGGTCTGCTTGGAGAGAGCCCTGACGTAGCAGAGTCGATCATAAAGTATCAGTGGTTCGTGGCAAACGTTTGGATGTGGGCGGACGAGATTAAGGACCTCGATTCAAACATCAAGGAACGGACACCAAACAGAATAGTGATTGAAAGCATCAAAAAGGGTTTGAACTCCATGAACGCGGAAGACGTTTATCGGTTCCTCGGGAAGAACCCTGGTGTGATCGACGAGCCGGTACGGGAGTACCTCAAAGGTGTGGATGAGGTGAAGGGAGAGCTAGGAGAAATACGTTGGCTAAACTTTAGGGACTACGATTTAGGTGCAAGAGTTATTTTAAAAATGCTTGAGGAAAGGAGGGGGATCTTTATAGAAAAGTTGTCTTCAAAATCGATCTAAAATCTGTTGGAGTATAAGAATAATAAAACCCAGAGGTCATTAGGATCCGAATATTAGTTTTTTGTTTCTATTTCTGTATCCCTTAATAGAGGTTTCAAGAATCAGAACAATCTGAACGTCTCCCAGCCACAAGTCTATCTGTGCTTCAACTTCGTGGTTGATCGCACGTACATACGAAGGGTGTTCTTTAGTGTTATCAATACCTCGATCAGCGTATCGCCTAACTCTGGTAGCACGAGTCGATCGGTGGATACTATAAGAAGGAAGACGCCGAAGACACCGTATAGATAGCTTAGAGGGTAGTGGTATGTTTCCACTGAAGGATTTTTGAATATGATTGAAAAGGGGAAAACGTCAAAGAAGAGGAGGCCGATTGTTAGACACACTCTGGTTATGTTCAATAAAAACAATATCACGCTTGCCATCATGATCGCGACTAGCTTTCTTTCAGCCCTTCCTTTTCTAAGCGGCAGAACCAGCCCTGAGAAGATGGCCATGACATGAATTCCGGTGCATTCCCTAACAATTTCTATCGTTAAGCTTTTTGCGCTGTTACCGACTTGAACGTAAGCGCTGGTCTCGTTCGAAAACCAGGTCGAGGCGAGGCCAAGTTGGGCGAGGGTCAAAGAGGAGGCGTTTGCCGTGATTTCTTCTAGCCAGTAGCTTGGCGCCAGATTCACTATAGAAGCGATTAACACGACAGTTAGAATATAAAATAAAGATTTTCTTAAACCAATGGCGCTTTGATTGAAGTGTTTCCGTTTCAAAGCTAAGTCCTCTCTAATTGATTAGAGGTTGGGAAAAACTGCCACTACCACCGCACTCACTATATATAATCTTATTTGACCTTCTTCCTTTTTTGAATCAAGTGAGAGCCATCGCAGGTTTTCCCACTCTGCAAATTGAGCATGCCCTCGCGACAAGTCGCATATGTTAGACCCCTTTCCTCCACCAGTTTCTTCAACCCCAGGAGGATCTCATATCTCATTTCCCTAGGTAAGTATCGGCTTCTTCCAATCTGCTTACCTATACTCCAATAAAACTTGGTCAACCTTTCTCCGGCTTCAGGAAAGGCCTCAACAACTCTCGCAAAACTGTCCTTCTTGGCCTTATAGGTCGACGCGACAACGTGTCTCACATCAGAATCCGCCATCGTCTTAACGAGTTCCTCCACGCCTTCGTCGTTGATTCTTGGTATCAACGGGTCGACGCGGACTGAACACGGAACCCCACTTCGAACCAACCTTTTGATGGCATCGACCCTCTTAGTCGGGGGTGGTGCACCGGGCTCCAACCGCTTTGCTGTCTTATCGTTCAATGTCGAGATGCTCATGCTTACGCTACAGTTCCCCTCTTTTATGACGTCTACATCTCTTGTCACGAGAGGAGACTTCGTTATTATGAGCACCATGAACCCGGATTCTAGTAGCATCTGCAGTGCTCGTCTCGTCAACCTCAACTCCTCTTCGACTGGCGGATATGGATCTGAGCTATTGGCCATGGATATTGGCTTACCAGGGTCAGCGTGTTTCATGCCATCTCTTAGTCGATTCAAAAAGTTCTTTTTAGCTCTGCAATTGAATGCGCGTGGTATGTACGATGTGATGTAGCAATATGTACACTTGTAGCTACAACCAGTATATGCTGAGACGCTGTATTTATCAGGGCAGGTACAAAGTGGCGAATTCCAAGGGTCAAAGGACGTTATCACCGGCACCAGCCGCCCCTCCATATGCTCCCTCTGAGCTGCTTCAATTATAAGTTTAACTTCAGATTAGCTGTTGTTTGGAGTTAACAGGAAGGAGAGGAAGAGTAACTGGAAAGCAAAAATATTTCTACCTGCTCCTTTCTCTTCTTTATTCGTGCGACCGTGGTCTAGCCTGGTCTAGGACGGGAGACATGTTATGCCCGAACCCCCCAAGCTCCTAACATTCGACTAGGGATGGGAGAAACCCGGGTCCGAATCCCGGCGGTCGCACCACAACAATCCTCTTGAAAATCTGAGTCTTCTTAAGTATACTGTGCGAGGATGAGTTCCTAAATGTTGGTTGAACGGCTCAAAAACATCAAGGTTATTCCCATCGCAGACGAGAGCTTCGGCGTTCGATCAATGTGCACATACATCGAGACCCCTGATGTCAAGATACTTATAGACCCAGGGGTTTCCTTGGGACAGAGGTTTGCGCTACTTCCTCACATGAGGGAATACAAGGCGATCAAAGAGTGTAGAGAGAGGATCTCGGACTTCGCTGAAAAGTCTGAAGTGTTGACCATAAGCCACTACCACCTCGACCATTATACACCAACGTTCACAGACTTCACTTGGAACTGGAGTGGCATAGATGTGGCGAGGGAGGTATATCAAGATAAGATAGTGTTGGCAAAGGCGATTCGAAGCGATATAAATGTTGGCCAGCGTAGACGAGGATGGATGCTACAAAAAACCGCTGGAAGCTTCATGAAAAGGTTTGGAGAGGCTGATGGAAAGTCGTTTAGCTTCGGTGACACGCGTCTGAGTTTTTCGAAGCCTGTTTTCCACGGAGAAGAAAGCACGCCTCTCGGTTGGGTTCTCATACTGAGTGTTGAGTGTGAAGACGAGAAGGTGGTTCATGCTTCCGATGTTCAGGGACCGGTGTTGGACTCAACGCGTGAGATGATACTGTCCGAGAAACCGCAGATAGTTTGCGTCGGAGGGCCTCCACTATACCTAGCTGACTTCAGGGTGAGCCGACAGTCTCTCAAAGAAGGCATAGAGAATCTCAGTAGGTTAGCTGGGACTATACCCGTAACGGTGATTGAACATCATTTGCTTCGAGATCGAGGCTGGAGAGAGTTTTCGAAAAGTGCATTTGATGCTGCCGAAAAGGCTAAGCATGTGGCATTGACTGCGGCTGAGTTCCTAGGGGAGCCGAACAACTTCTTGGAGTATCGGAGGCGCGAACTCTACATAGAGGACCCTCCAGACGAAGGGTTCATAAAGTGGACCAAGCTTTCGAGGGAGAAACAGAGATATGAGCCCCCTCCCCTATAGGAGATGAAAGACGAGGCTCTACAAAACACAGATAACAACCATTGCGCGCGAAAAAATCGATCTCTTTTTATGTGGGTCCTCTTCTATTGTCCTGTTAGGCGAGCGATGACGACTCTGGCCCAAATGAAATATGTGATTTAGATCTTGAGTTCGGAGCTCGCCTCTCCTTCTATTTCATTTCCTTAAACACAAAGAGGGCTAGACATGTCTCCTCATAAGGCCCGCTGCGGCGATAGGTGTGGCAGCGGCATATTTGGTTGAAAAGCTCACGAGAAAAAGAGGAGAAAGTCACTTGACCAAGCTCAGGACACCGCCTGAGTTTTTGCCGGCCAAGTGTTCGATCATGTTTTTTCTCATCCCAAACCACTTACTCAACCCGGCCGCGACCTTGGCGTTTCTTGAGAATATGACCCTCAGATAGGGGAGATAAATCCTTGTCGCTACCGTCGAGGAGACGTGACACTTCGATCCGATCAGCAGCCCGATCTCCCTCTCCAGCCTCCTTCTCGCCCAAGTCCTGCCCATGAGTTTGAGCTTTTGAGAGAACAGAATACCTCGAGAAGGGTGACCACACCCGTCTAAAAGCGGTATCCCAGCCATCAAGTCAAACACATACTTTAATAACTTCCATGCCTGACTTGCCTTTGTCCTTTTCAAGAATATATCAGCCCTTGAGAGTAACTCATATGCCGTCGCCAAGTTCCTAGGATCTTTAAACTGGTAGGGCAAGCTTTCATGAATGCAAAGCATCATTTTCTCGTATCCAATTGTCGACTCATCTACAGCCTTCTTAGCGTCGGCCCAAGTTTTTGCTGTAAAAAACCTCGAGAGCGCACTAAAGGTTTGAATCTGCTCGTCACGGACGTAAACGGAAACGTCGTTCCCAGTCAACCTCCTCCTTCCCATAGTTAAGGCTTGTAGGTCATTCACAGCAGCCCTAATATCCCCATCAGCATTCAAGACTATGGACTCCAGCGCATCGTCACTCGCCTCGATCTCCTCCGCTCCACATATCTCTCTCAGGTAAGAAACGATCGCTGACCTCTCGATCCCCTGGAAATCAACCAATACGCAATGTTGTCTCAACATCTTAAGTTTCGGGTTCCAAGCGTCGTTTGCGGTGAGGAAAACAGGGCAGTAAGCCTCCCTTATTACCTTGATTATCGCGCCGATTCCACCCTTGTCTTCCATCCCGCTTATCCCATCAACCTCATCGAAGAGTATAATCCTACCTCTGACCTTAGATTCGTATAATCCATAATCTAATGTCTGGTGACCGAGGCATCTCAAGATCTCTCTCTCGATCTGCTCATTTGTGCGGAAATCACTTGCGTTAGTCTCGATCAACTCGTAGCCGTAGTCATTCGCTATCGCTTCGACCACAACAGTCTTCCCGGTTCCGGGCGGACCCCAAAGCATGGCCGCCCTCTTACTCGGACTCCCTATCTCAAACCCTCTTAGCCAATTCAGAATCTTTCGAACCGCCTCTTGGTTACCCCTAATATGCTTCAGCGTCTTTGGCTTGTATTTTTCAGACCACAGAACTCTAGCGCTCATCTATTGCGCCCCTTACCCGCCTCAGACCCAATTAGAGCGAAGTTGGCAAGCAGAGCACTTAGCTGGATCTCCTCATCCGCGCCACTGACGATTCTATAATCTGCTTCGCCAATTTTCTCTGTCAGCTTCACCTTCCACTCCTCCTCAAGCCTAGATCCGAGAACAAAGCTGTGGATCTGCTTTAGAATGTCGGTTCCAGAAAAACCGCCATCGATAAGCAACCTACTAAGCTTTTCCCTAGACTGGATAAATCTCCCATCCAACGCCAGTTCTACCATATCGGCAGCCTCAGTCGGCTTGACACTGCCCACAACGTTGTAGACAGAGTCGTAAGTTATCTTTTCTCCAATGGCTGTGGCGGTCTGCAAAGTGTTTATGGCTTCCCTCATGTCCCCACCCGCGATCTCTAAGATCGCCTCTATGCCCCGCTCTTCGACATCCAACTCTTCCTCGTTGGCAATGTATCGAAGCCTGTCGGCCATGTCGTTCCTGCGTAAAGGGGTGAACCTGAAGAGTGCGCACCTAGATTGAATTGGCTGAATAATGCGACTACTGTAATTGCATATTAGACAGAACCTACAAGTCCTAGAAAATCTCTCCATAGTTCTTCTCAAAGCATGTTGCGCCTCACTGGTCATACTATCGGCCTCGTCCAGAATGAGGATCTTGAAGGGCACCTCACCTAGGCTGAGTGTCCTAGCAAAATTCTTCACGTCTGTTCTGATCACATCTATTCCCCTAGAATCGGAGGCGTTTAGTTCGAGGCAATTTTCCCGGTATCTTTCCTCTCCGTAAAGGTCGCGGGCAAACGCCAAGATGGCAGCAGTCTTCCCCGTTCCTGGAGGTCCGGCGAAGAGTAGGTGAGGGATATCCGTGTTTTTGAGCATACTTTTCAACCGCGGCACAACGTGCTCTTGGTTGACCATTTCTTCAAGTGATCTTGGGCGATACTTCTCTGTCCACATTAGCTCTGCCATTTGGCTTCCATCCTCTTCCAATCGCACAAGCTTCCAATGAGTGCGTATGCGAAAAGCATCGGCGCGAGAATCATGTTTGATTACTTTTCATTAATAACAGAAAAACTCGGTCAAATAAAGATTTTAATTTTTGCCTTATTGTCTAGCAAAAAAGATCGCCATACTTATCTTCTCGTTTCCACAATTCTTTATTATGAGGTTTTGTGATGCCCTTTTTGAGCAACAGTCTCGCGCCTTCGGTTAAAGATATGGACTTTGAATTTGAAAACGCTCCTGTAAAGATCGTTATCGATAAGGACTTTCCCGAGATGAAGATCATAGGAGAGACCTTGGGGCCGTTAGAGAAGGGAACGGAGGTCGAGGTCATGTACTGGGTCGCCCTCGAGTTGGTGAAAGCGGGTCTCGCTCACTTTCACAAGGGTGAGTCGCTAGGCTTGGCTTTGCTTCAAAAGATTCAATGGAAGGAAACCATCCAGCCTGGTAGGCAGCTTTCCACGATTCCTGAAGAATTCTACCCCAAGATGCGAAGGTACGTCAGTGAATTGAAAGGGATGTCGATAAAGGATGCGTCTTACACAAACGACTTTAATAAAGCTTTAAGGCTCGCTCAGGACATAGTTAACTGCAGGCTGAGGAAAATCGTCGGTCTCGCTGCGTCGGCCGAGCAGACGGGGGCGATCCCTCAAAACCTGTGTACGGAGGAGAGAATTCTGTACGATTCCCTCCTTTCTGTTATCTCTGAGTGGAGGGCGAGAATCTTAGAGGTGGGCGTTTCTGGTTGACCAGTGATGAATCTTCAGATCCGATGGGCAGATTCCAAGACTTCTTTAAGTCCTTTCTCTCAGACGAAAACGTTCCCAAATACCGTCAGAGAATCTCGCAGATGGCTACCAGTGGATCAAAGTCTCTTTTAGTAGACTTTGAAGACCTTCTAACATTTGAAGAGTCACTCGCACGAGACCTTATCGAAAAACCACAAGAGTATTTGAGGCACGCGAACGACGCAGCTTGGAATCAGCTGAAAATCGAGGATCCCGAATACGCTGAAAAGATAGAAAAGGTTAGGACAAGGTTTAGGAATCTACCTGAAGCGGTTTCCTTAAGGGCTGTAGGCTCGGAGCATATCGGGAGGTTAATCATGGTCCATGGCATACTCGTCAGGGCCACGCCAGTACAGCCGATGTTGGTAAAGGCTGCGTTTGAGTGTAGAAGATGTGGGAAAATAAATTTCATCGAGCAGTCGGGCCTTCTTGTGAATACGCCTATCGCATGTGAAAATCCTGCCTGCAGAAGAACTGGTCCGTTCGATTTTGTTGAAGGCGGGTCAACATTCATTAACTCCCAAGAAATACGCATTCAAGAAAGACCTGAAGACCTGCCGCCGGGACAGC
>Ga0315314_1000286_pt1 | contig 63595 bp, 65 predicted proteins | sample TDP9_MG_FD_203631 | JGI IMG/M metagenome (GOLD analysis project Ga0315314, IMG submission 203631) | Freshwater sediment microbial communities from Lake Towuti, South Sulawesi, Indonesia - TDP9 | ecosystem: Environmental > Aquatic > Freshwater > Lake > Sediment | place: Indonesia: South Sulawesi...
AGAAATATTTTATATAAATATTTTGTAGCGTGTATTTTGGACTGGTTATGTTTTTTCCTGCGTGTTGCCCTAATTGCATAAAAAGGGGGGGAGATGTGGGTGTTTTGGTGTTGTTAGGCGATTTTTCGGTAGACGGCTACCACAGCCGCGATGGCGGCTATGGCGGCGATGATGGCCATGATGGCGGTGATGTAGATCCATTCTACGGGTACTACCGGTATGGCCGCTATGGCTTCTTCTAGGGCTGCGATGTCGGATTTGAGGCCTGAAACGTCGGTGCCTAGTTTGGTTACGTCGCTGGCTAGGCCTGAAACGTCTCCTGTAAGGTCAGATAGGGACTTCTCTAGCTTTGAGATGTCTACTGGTGGTGTTACGACCGGTGGAACCTTCAGCTCTACGTAGAAGCTTCCGCTGGCCGTGTCCTTGCCTCCGGCCTCAGCCTTCTCGGCGGTGACGTCGACCTTGTAGGTTCCTTCGGCGGCAGTAGCTGGAACGGTCCAGCTCGCCGAGGAGACGCCGGCTGCGTCAGTTGCGGGGAAGGTTAAAGAGACCGCTGCACCTACAGGTGGGGTTATCTTGCCCGTTACGGTTGCGCCGCTGATCGCTTTGCCGAAGTAGTCTTTTACAGTGATGCTTATGGTGATGGTGGATCCGTTGAAGACAGTGGTGGGCATACTGAGGGAAGCGATCTGCAGTGGTCCGAGCACAAAGAAGGTCTTTTCAACTTCGACATCGTCTTCATCTATGAAGGTTATGGTGTAGGTTCCTGGCTCGACATCCGGCACCGTGAAGGTCTCTTCCCAAGAGCCGGTGTCGGGCTCGATGTCTTCAACTAGGGCTGGCAGATCCGGCCATTCGATGTTGACCGTGTAGGCATCAGCCCAGCCTGTGCCAGACGCGGTGACCGTAGATCCAGATACAGCTTTTTCTGGAGACAAGACCACATTGGACTCTACCTCGAACTCGGTGCTTTCAGTCACCGTCTCGGTTTCGTCAACAACGTAGTCCTCTCCGCGCTCTAGCTCGGGGATGGTAATCGTCGTGTCGAAGAATCCGTATTTGGCCGTAGGTGTCCCGACTTCGTCACCCTCGATTTCGAGGGTGAGCTCCTTTGTCTCAAAGCCGACGCCGACGATCCTTACTACATCTCCCACATAGACTGTGGTGTCTAAGTCGCCGTCGTCCTCTAAGCCAAAGAAGAGCTTCGCTAGGTCGTCGTCAATGTGGGTTATCACGACGTAGGGGTCGATGTCGCCGTACCATTCGTATCGGTCAAAGACCGTATCCTTGTTGCTGCTCGTAGAACCTTTTACCTCTATGTCCCCATCATCGATGGTCTTCGCAAAATCTACTGTGTGAGGCAGCATGAAGACGACTTCTAGGTCGCCGTCAGAGTCAACCTTGCCACCGCTTGTTATCAGGCATTTTTCTTCTAGGTCTTTGTCTTCGCTGGTAAAGGTTACGGTGACGGATTCTCCGGCGAGGAATCCGACGCCCGTGATCTTCATGGGGTTGCCTCCGAATATATCGGCAGTTAAGTAGCTCTCCCAATGTTCTGTAATGTCTGGATCAGGGTCTAGATCCAGATGCTGAAGCACCAAGACTCCTCTCCAGATTTCTTCTTCCGTATCTATCTCTACGTCCTCTATTCTTGGGTCGATTGTGATTTCGGCTTCGATGGTTAGTGGGTCACCCTCAGCGTCTTCTCCCTTGATCTCAACCTTGACCTCCTTGCCGCCTCCGCTTATGTGAGGCACCTCGATGAAACCGGAGTCGAAGAGACCGTCTTCCTCAACCTCAAACTCAAACTCGTCCGGGACCCAGTCCCAGTAGTAGTCTTCGTCAACTGCTTCTCCTGCAAATTTGATTGAGGTGAAGACAGCGCCGACGGGGAAGGCTGTACCCGTGATCTGTATGTCATCAGAGGTATCTTCATAACCGTCTCCGACGTAGGCAGTTTCAATTTCATCCAAATCCACGTCGAGGAAGGTCACGGTAGGCAGGACTTCGAAGGTGCCTATAGTCTTCACTCTAGCGTTGGTCTCATCTCTAAGTCTAACCGTGTACTTGCCTCCAGGCAAGTCCTCCAGCGTAAAGGTGTACTCCCACGCGCCATAGTCGTCAGCATCGGGCAGAATCAAAAGAAGGTCGTCCGTGAGGCTGACTGAGACATCGTTTTCAAAGGTTACGTCAACGGTCACGCCCGCGGGGAAGTCTATGGCGTAGAACTTCACGTCGTCGCCTATTTCTCCGCTGGTCACATCCATCGCAGACAGGAACTTGCCGGGATCACTGTCTGTTGAGGAGTAGAACATTCCTTCCAATGTGATGGTTTCGCCGTTCACCGCGAACTGCAGGTCAATGACTCCTTCTTCCACTTCGTCGACAACCGTTGTGAGGGCTGCACCTCCCACTTCGAAGGTGCCTGGTGGATCATCCTCAATGTCCACCTCGTCATGAGCCGCTGTGTACGTGTCTACAACGTCTCCTTCCATGTCTTTGACAATGTATTTGATGGTGTCTTCATCAATGGTGCCGTCTGGGAAGCCGTGGGCATAGATGTCCGTGGATTGATCGAGGGTGTCTGCCTCGATGCTGAACGTAGACATCGGGGTAACATCCACAGAGGGTTCGATCTTAAACCCGACGAAGGTTCCAATCGTGCCGTCTGGCCAGGTTTCGGTTTCGTCGTATAGGATGACAAAGATCGTGTGGTCGCCCATGTAGGCTTCGTCAAGGAGAACTTCTTCTGCGGAGTATTCTCCGTCCACAATTTCAAAGTCCTCTGCCCCCAATTCATCCTCCATCAATCCTTGGTAGTTAGTCTGTAAGTCACCTTGGTACTTATCCCAGTAGTGACTTGCCCAATCGTAGTCTGTGTCGATGTCCTCGCCTTCCACGTCGAACGTGTCGTCGTACGTGCCTGACTCCGGGTCCACAGTGATTGTGGGCCAGTCCTCTTCCGGATAGGCCTCAACCGTGTCATCGCCATCGCCAATTACCTCTGAAACAATGCAGTCTTGATCGACCCTCTTCCTGTCGGTGATCTTCACATAGTAATCGACTTCATCTTCAAGATCCACGGTGGATGGAATCGGAACCGTTAGCTGATCATCATAATCAGCCAGCTCGTCTTCAATGTCGTCCGTGTCCATGCTGGTGATGAATTTGTCGCCCGAAGATATGTATGCGTCGTCGTCTTCGCTGAGGTAGAAGTAGGTGGTCCCACTAGGGTTACTGAAACTTGTGAAATTTAACAGAAGTGCGCCTCCCGGAACCACCTTGTCCGGCATAGCAATCGTAAAGTCACCCTCTACAAGTGCACTCACCGGAACCGCCATGGAAACAATGCCAATCGCGAAGATAGCTAATAGCAATACCGATAGCAATATCTGCTTCTTCAAGGATTTTCCTCCAATTTCTCCCTAAACTATATTGCACCAAACACTAAAACAAAATAACTATTTAAGAACCCCCAAAACTCCTGTAAACAAAAGTATACAATCGTAATAAACCATACGTCAGTACCTATAGCGCATCATAACATATCGCTTGAACAGCCCACGCCTCCACGAGGAGAAACAAACTCGAGAGGAAGGAAGATGGATATCAGCACCATTTCAGCCAAGAGAAACTAGGAAAGAAGCCTAACCAAAGCTTCTTTCTCCTTAACGAATTTTTCGCTATATCTAGCCTCGTTAAGACCATTACCAGCGAGCCAATTATAGTGATAATTGTCCGCCTTGTTTTTGGTTAGATTTGTACGCCTTTACCTTCAATTCTGAATATCTTTATGAGTAAGAACCTTAACCGCTGCCTTAGCCTTCCCAGCCATTTCCTCATCGAAGGTTATCAAAACCCCCTTTTTTTCCTTCGCCACCTGAACTACTATTGCATCCATCCCCCTCATCTTCAATTTTACTGCCAATTCTGTGGCTTCCTCCTTCCTTTTCCCGGTGAGCTCGCTGTAGACAACGAGATTCATGTCTTCCCATCTAGTGAGCTGATTTTTGACCGAAATCGCCTTATCCACACCAACCCTTCGGGAGATCGACCCGCAAACCTCTACAGGTACTATGGCGCTTGCGGTCACGTGATATTGACCCAAAAATATTTTTTCCATTACACGCCGTGCTGTGGGTCTAAGCTCGTCTCCCTTCACCAGTGCGGAAACAAGAACCGAAGAGTCTAAGGTCACTTCTTCAACCATGCCTCTCCCTATCCGCCCTAATCGCCTCAACCGCTGACACTTCCTTCGGCCAACTCTTCCCTATCTCCTCAGCCACGATATCAAGCTCTCTCAACAAATCATCAACGGAAACCGGGATCAGTAAAACACCCCTCTCAGTCGAGATTTGCTCAACTAACCCGCCCTCCCTTATTCCATGCTTTTCTCTCAGCTCCTTTGCCACTACAACCTGCCCCTTTATTCCAACCCTACTACGATACTTTTCAGTCATACACATCACCAGTATAACCATAAACCTATGTATAAATAAACTTTATGTTATACTTACTTAAATGAAAAATTCTCTGTGCGTTACACTGCTGAACGCGCTTCCATGCACGCGTATTAACGCTCTGTGAGGAGTTTTCGATGCCTACGCTTGAGCTTCATATAGCCATGCCTCCCTCAGCTTCCCAGCCAGCATCTCCCCCTCAACATTTTGCTCATTGATGGCACGAAGCTAATCAATAGGGAACTCGAAAACCTAATACACCTCGATTGGCAGCGTCTTCTCTTAAATCCTATCCACAAAGCCTTCCCTGTCAGGTGAGGCTAAAATCGCTGCACATCAACACGCTGTCTTTAGGTACGCGTCCTCACCCTTCGCTACTTCCAGACGATGCCATATCAGAACAGGCTTGGCAAAACAGAATGGATATATTAAAATATAAACGCTCAAATATACACTTGGTGAACTCATGTCTAAAAGCAACGTTCTCCTAACCGACGAGGATCGGGCTCTACTTTTAAAGGTAAGCAGCCTACTCGAGGAGATCATCGAAACCCTTGAAATCCTAGAGGATGAGGATGCGATGAAATCCATCAAAGAAGCCGAAGAAGACGTGAAGGCTGGAAGAGTCAGAGACTACAAAGAGTTCCTCGAGGAGCTGAAGAAATCTGGAGAAATATAGCGTCAAAGCCACCAGAAGATTTGAAAGAGACTTCTGTAAACTCGAAATCCAGCTAAAGAGAAGATTAGATTCCGTTATTAGAAACCTTAAAATTAACCCTCATCTGGGAAAGCCTCTTCGAGGAGAGCTCTTAGGTAAGTGGAGCCTAAGGATCGGAGATTATAGAATCATCTACATAATCAATGAACACGATAAAACCGTAACGCTCTACAACGTAAGACATAGAAAAGTAGCATACCGATAAACACAGACCATCATTTAAAGTGAGAAGTCGACACCCCTAACTTCTCTCATGGCCTCTACTTCGCTTAAACTCTCTAAGACCATAGGTTTTCCCGCGTATCATTTAAGATTCAGATGAATACGAGACGAGGGCCAGCTAAATCACTTGTAAACAGAAACATTTAAATTGGCCTCTTTTGTTTACTAGCAACTATCAGAGTGAACCCCATGAAGGCTGAGGGCCACCTGCTAAAGGCCAAGCGTGAAGAAAAGAGCACAGAGAAGCTGGATCCAGAAGAGGACGCCGAGCTGATCATAGAGGGCATATACGGAGCCGCCCACCACTACATCGCATACTTCCTCCAAAAGAAGCACAGCGAACACTCAGACAAACACGACAAGGACTTCCTATACCTCAGAAAACACGGGCACAGAGACATAATGTCCAAATTTCAAACCCTCGAGAGCCTGAGGACCGGAAACTTTTATGGAACAAGAACCAACGGCGAGAGGGTTGACGAGGCCAGGAAACTGCTTGCCGAAATCAAGGCTAGCATAGAGGTATAAGAAATGATACAGGAATCCATACTGCCACTAATCTCCGAAATCCTACTCAAGCTAACGAGAATACCAAAGCTAACAACCGCCATCCTCTATGGCTCAGCCACACGAGGGGAGCTCACAGAAACATCAGACATAGACCTAATGCTGGTCTTTGACGTGCCCCATAACCCAGAAACGGGAGGAGAACTAGAGACTGCACACAGAATACTCGGCGAAATAAAGACAGAAAGAAGGCTTCAAGTCGTCGCAACAAACATGAAACAAGCCCTAGACCCCGACTTTCTAGACAACATAAGCCGAGAAGGCATAATAATCTACGGAAAACCCATAATCCTCACCACCGAAAACCTACGACTAAAGCCCTGCGTCATATACACATACTCTGTGAAGGGCCTCCCACAAATAAAAAAGTCCAGACTCCAAAGAGCCTTAAAAGGCTACAAAGTCGTGAGGAAACTCGGGGGGAAGGTATACAAGAGCGAAAAGGACGGGCTGCTTAAAACCCTTCAAGCCAAAAAACTCGGAAAAGGCGTGATAATGGTTCCTCAAGAGAACTCGAAGGTACTAGAAAAGCTGTTTACCCAACACAACATAAAACACGTAAAAATCAAAGCTTGGTGCTAACCGTCGAAATTTATTCTGCACATCAGCAAGCAGCAAAACCCAAATCGAAGGTCTCTGTTTACTAGTGTCACAGAAAAGTTACCGTTGAGGACAAAGACACGGTTATTGGTCATAACAAAAACATAAATAGCCTTATGGAGAGGCTTAGGAGCCGTGGCCTCGACCCCGGGAAACTTCTCGTGGGCTACGTTATCAAGCAACCGCTGGTGACCATTCTTTAAGGGTCAAAGGCATAGTATCCCAACCACGTTAAATAAATCTCTGACAGACAAACATAAATTTCTGACCACTGCTATATCTAACCTCACTTAACCCCATGCTTTCTCCCTAAAGTTTATGCGCCCGCTTCTCTTAGTATCTCCTTTATTCTTTTGATGAACCGCTCAGCCTTATCCACTATTTCGCCGACCCCCTCTTCTCCGAAGCTCGCATATATATAATAAGTGCCGCCTGCCTCATCTCAAAGGCTTCGCTCAAATCTCTCCCAAATCCCTTTTCCAACAAGCCAGCCATGATGACTTCCCTCCCCAGCAACTCCCTCAAACCCTTATGGGTTTTCGGCGGTCTAATTGAAGCACCTAGAAGCCAAATATGGGTTAACGCTGCAAGAATTTAGAGAGAAAATCCTTGGAGAGGAGAACATAGAGCAGATGCTAGACTATCTTGAATGGCTATATTTAGACGCGCTAATCCATAAAATCCAAAACGGTAAGCCGAGCAACATAAAACTGGTAACAAAAATTAAAGAACTCTAAGATTACTTGGACGACATCGTCCTAAGAAATTCCCTCAGACGCTAAAATTGCTTGAGACGCATGAAACATGGCTAGTAGGAGTTGTTTATGGCTGACCTCACCCTTGAATGCGCTAAGCAGAGCTTGGCATCGGCTAGGAATTCATCCGCCAGCTCCAAACACCTTCTCACGCAATCTCTTGAAGGTTCCATCGTCATACAGAGCCAACCCCTCTTTCAAAACTTCGTGTATAAAAGGCGAACCAACACTCACTCTATGTTCAAGCTCCTCCCTTGTGAAGTAAATAGGCGTTATGAAAGTCTCAAAATTGTTCTCGTAATCGACATCATAACCGATCTCTGAAACCTTGCTTCTGATCCCCTTATCCCTTCCTACAACCAACACATCGATATCGCTATCCTCCCCAGCTTCTTCCCTAGCCACAGAGCCGTAAACACAATGGACTGTATCTCGTCGCCTAGCTCCCTCAACAATCCATCCTTGAAATCCGCCAACGCCTTCCCGTATCTCCCTTGAAGCCTCAGCATTCCAGCCACTTCATCTATTAAAATATTCTCCAGTAATTTAAAGTTAAACATATCCTAGTAAGAATTCATATCCCTCAAAGTTTTCTTTGTCAAGTGAAACTAAGACCGCGTGCACATCGAGCGCTGTCTTCAGATACAAAGAGTCAAATCATTTAGCTATTTGGCTTGGCGATATGAGGGTGTCTTTTAATCCCTTTTTATGGATGAAATCTTTGAGTTCGGTGTCTAATGTTAGCAGCTTAAGGTTGAGGTAGGACGAGGTTGCGTAGAGTATGTTGTCTATCATGTCCTTGTGGCCTAGCACGTGTAGCCTTAAAGCCTCTTTGAACGTTTCGGAGTCTTCTTCCACCTTTCCGTATCTGCCACTCTCTATGATGCTTCTTAAACCGTGGCTAAATCTCTCGATGTTGAAGGTTGGGCTTTTTGTGAATCTGGCTACTACCCATAAGGATTCTAGGATGTTAAAGCGGGAATAGTATAGTTCAGCTTTGATGTCGGCGAGCTTCTTGAGGCTCAATGAGACCTCTTCACCAACATCGATACCTAGGGTGGGGAGAACAAAAGATGTGTCAAGGAGAACCTTTAGCCTTGCTTCTTTGCTCTTCAAGGCTTATCGCCTCAACCTGCTCAGGCGTTATGGACGCAAACTTTTTGCCAGAGAGGGCTAGCTGGATTGGGTCTTGAAGCGTCTCTAAGACCAGAGCGTTGCCTGAGACCCTTAAGAGCACCCTTTCACCCTCCTTCAGACCAAGGGCTTCAACCACAGCCTTAGGCAGATAGATAGCATACTTCTTTCCGACACGGGCTTCCATTCTCAGACTCATGTTCATTTACCAGAATTTTACTCGTAAATCAGACTTAAAAACTTGTCCCTGTCATTTATTTCTCCTAAATGTTTGATCGATTCATTTAACGGTTAAGAAGCATTTTGGCAATTCTAGATGAACTCGTCCGGAACTTGGCTAGAATTTTAGCACAATCATAATACGATATTTATAGCGCAACATAGCATAACGCCTTAACACAAAACTCTCCATAATTTACCATAATTCCCAAAGAAAACCCCACATCCCATTTCCTTGATAGCACGAAGCTAACCAGTGAGGAAAACAGGAAACATAACACACCTTAATTAGTGGCGTCTTCACCCTAGAAGCACTGGAGCTGACAGTGGACCCGTAAGCGGAAAGATAAAACCCACTGGAGGCCCAGTGTGTACAACTTCTAGGCTCTCCCTGAAGCGCCCGGTAAACAACCATATTTATTTACTATTCTACGGTTAAATAATGAGGGCTACCCTTGCCAAAAATCGGCTTAAACCTCATTAAGAACGATAAACGTAGAGCACTCTTAAAGGAGACATTGCGTTTACTTCTGCAAGAGTTTGGCGAAAACTTGCTCAGCGTAGTGGTGTTTGGGTCCGTCGCTAGAGGAGAAGAAAACCCGGAAAGCGACACGGACCTCCTCATAGTTAGTAGAAGTTTTCCTGAAAGTTTAAGTGATCGAATGGATCAACTCGCCAAAATCCTAATACAGTTGGAGGAAACCAAACAGCACAAGAAAATGCGCAGACAAGCCATAAACACATGGATACAATTTCATCCCCTCAACCCTGAAGAGGCCAAACTGCACCGCCCAATATACCTCGATATGGTCGAAGACAGCATCATAATCTACGACAGGAACAAATTCATAGAAGCAATCCTTTCAAACCTTAAAAGAAAATTAAAGGAGTCGGGTGCAAGGAGAATATTTCTTAAAGACGGATCATGGTATTGGGACCTAAAACCCGACATCCAGCAAGGGGAGGTTGTTGAGATCTGAACACCGAAGCCATGGCCAAAGCCTACCTTGAAGACGCTAGATACTCTCTTAGCGAGGCAAAGGGTGCCCATAAGGCCGGAATCTACCATCGGTCAGTGAGAAGAGCGCAAGAATGCATTGAATTGTCCTTAAAAGCTGTTCTCCGATTAATTGGAGTTGAGTATCCTCGGCAACACGATGTGAGCACCGTCCTACAAGAAATCGCTGAAAGAAAAGGCTTACCTAACTGGTTCATTTCAGCCCTTCCGGAAATCAGTCTTGTCAGCAAACGTCTAGCCGAAGAAAGGGGACCAGCCTTTTATGGTGAGGAGAGGGCCTTCGCCCCACCAAGCCATCTTTACAAAGAAAACGACGCGAAAAGAGCAATAACAGACGCTAAGAAAATCTTGAACCTCTGCGAAAAACTATTTGAAAAATGGAAACGCTCCTAAATAGATCGTAAGTCATGCAAAATCTAATGAAAACACAAAGGAGCTAAGTCCACTCACCCCTTTTCAAACTCTAACAAAGCAATTCCCCTCATAAAGTCCTCCTTTCTCACCTTATACCCTAGCGAATCCATCACTCCCTCCACGAACCTCACCAAAAGCTCTGTGTTCTCTAAGGGCAAAAGAGGAGAAACACACCTCACCTTCACCACCCCACCCTCCTCCTTCACGAGAACCTCCTTCAGATCCCATCTCGTAACTGCCAAAAGCTTCCCAAGGGCGTCAACCTGATCTTGGTTGTGGAACCGGTCAACCAAATACTTCCCATACCACCGACCAGACTCGTACCACCTCTCACAAAGCACGTCCTTCCCAGACGGATAAAGCTCACCAATAAGGTAAGTTAAGACATCCACTGGCGTAATCACCGCCCCTGAAGCCTTCTGCGTTTCCATAAGCTCAAAGAAGTCCACGACCTCTTCAAGAGTATGCTTCGACTCATACACCCTCAGCGCTTGCTCAAGAATCTCGCTCACGAAGCTGTAAAGCGTCTTCCCTTCCCGGTTAGATATCCTCATGAGCCTCTCCAAGAGGTCGGTTGGAACAAGGGTCAGCTTCTTCCCCCTAGACACCCCCTTCGGCACCTCTCTCACCCTCCACTTTTTTAAACCACAGTCTTATGATACCCTTAGAAACACCCTTCTTTACACACTCATAACCAAACATGTTCAGGGCACCCTCCAGAAAAACGGAAAACAAGATAGTGTAGGAAAATGGAAACCTCGGACTCACACACCTCACAACCAACTCACCCCTATCCTCCTCGCTCTCCGCAATACTGAACTCAGAAACGTTCCAAGTGAAGGAACATATGTCCTCCTTAAAAGCCTTAACCGGATCCTGGGGAAGCTTCACCGAGTAGTACTTCCCATACCACTGACCAGACTCGTACCACCTCTTCGTCACCCAACTCTTACTCCTCTCAAAAAGCCTCTCAACAATGTCGTACAAGAGGCTCTCCACCACAGGCACAAAACCAGCATCCTTCGCCGCCTTCACGATCCCATACTGGTTCACAACCTCCTCTAGGCTCAGACCCATGTCATCCGCCCTAATCACTAGCTCCAACGTGTCATTGATCATCCCGTAAAGCTTCACATTCTTGCGACTCGCAATTTCAAGAACTTTGTTAACCAGATCCTCCCTAGCCGCAAGCATCTTCCTCTTCAATCCAAACCCTCAACATTCATACTTCATTATTTGAAAGTATCTCAATAAAGGTTTTCATTGTCCCACTCCATATCGGAGATACATTTTCAGCCCAATCATTCTTTACATCCCTTAACATAAAATACCACGCTTCAGAACAACCCGTTCAATTTTAAGAACAACCCCGGTTCCTAACTATCTGTAGTCTTTTCTTTAAGTAGTTCCTCAATCCTCCTCAAGATTGGAGCCTCACGAGCCTGCAACTGTCGACTAACAATGAGACTACGCACCCTCCCGGGCTTAGGTACCCCGTAGAAGGAAAAGTACGTCTCTGCCCTCCCTCCCCCAGCGCCAACGTCAATTGCGTCCCCGCCTATGGCGGACTCCGCGTGAATTCCAGCCATCTCTTCACCCGCACCGAAACTCAACGCCGTGATCGGGATGACTGTTCCAAAATTGAAGATCCTACCCAGTAGACCTTGCCTGACATAAACGTCGGCGACTCTATCGTAGATTAGGTCCCTCTCCACCCTCCTAATGACCCCCTTCCTCAAAACAATTCTATAGTTCGTGATGAAGTACCGGTGGCCCCTCCGATAAAGCTCGGTGAAAGCCATTCCCAACGCAGCGGCGACAATCAGCACCCAAAGCTTGGCGAAGGGGGGATAGTGATAATATAGTTCCAGAAATGTTCCTGTGGCGCCCACGCCAACCATGCAAACAAGCGGCAACTTACTGACCCAAAGAAGCTTAATAAGAACCCCGCTAACAATAAGCACGACCCAGAACACGATTAAGAGAATGGCTTCTGGGGCCGGCATCCCAGTTACAAAACTAAATATTGAACCTAAAAACCCTAAAGCGTTCACATTGGCTTGAAGGTAGAAATAAAGACGATGCAACGCCACAGCGACAATAATGAGGTAGATCGCGACCATGTAATACTTGAGAAAAGATAGGGGATGCGGCCGAAGAACCTCCTCCACTTCCTCATCATGAAACAAACTGATGTCATACGCCCTAAGCATGTCCCATCCACAATTATTTGCTCACGAAACATTAATAAACCTTGGCGACGTAACGAACCGAAGTAAACTAGGCAAAATTCGCCGAAACCAAGTTTCCGCCAAAACGGTAGCCTCATGGTGTTAGGCATTGAATTACGAAAGTGTGAAAGCCTTTAACGAGAGACTTGACGGCTGCGACACTTTATCGGATATCTTCGAGTTGGTGAAGCAGTCTGTGAAAAGGTTCCTAAACAGACAGAGAGCGGGTCTCATGCTTGGCTTGGCCAATCTGGGGATGAGAAGAGGATACTTCGTGGGAGCCTTTCACCCGGTGGGTTCAAACATCATTGTTATGAACAGAGCCCCCCTCGAGACTGCCCTGCAAACCACGGAAAAGAGGGTCTTTAACGCCTATTGCTTTCACCTGCTTCTCCACGAATACCTCCACTCCCTGGGATACGTCAACGAAGACGAGGTGAGGGAACTAACCCACGAAGTCTGCAGACTGACTCTGGGAAGTAGCCATCCAGCCACCGTCATGGCAGAACGAGGCATCGCCTTCTACTTCCCTAAGGTAGCATACTTCACACCAGAATTTTCCCTTCCCAGAGACCTTCGTATTGAGCTCATAAAAGATTTCGATAGGTCAAGCGCGAAGTACATCCATTAACCCATCTTGAAGCCTTGAAATGAAAATATTTAATAAACATACATTCTCTTAGTGAACAATGAAAGGGCACATTGTATCAAGACTGGAGGCCTAGGGTTGGGGTCTATCGAAAGTGAAACTGTTAACGCCCTCCGAGACAGATTCGGTGAAGATCTTGTTTCAGTGGTTCTCTTCGGCTCTAGGCCGCAGGGTCGAGCTTTACCTCACAGCGATTACGACCTTTTGATAATAGTATCAGATAATATAACAGAAAAAGAGAGAAGCGTTAGGCGACATCTGGAGGAGATAATGGTTAAGCATCAAGTTCCACTCGAAACCGTTACCCTTTCAAAAGACGAGTTATCATTCATGATCAAAACCAGATTCCCTCTGCTCCTCGGCGTACTTTTAGGTTACAAAGTTCTATACGATAAAATGGGCGTTAAGCAGATTTTAAAGAGGCTGGAAAAAGAGATTATCTCTGAAGGGGGAAAGAAATATACCCGCTCCGGACTTTGGGTCATCAATAAGTGGTGAGTTAGCGGAATCACAATTGGAAGAGGCCGCTATCTCAATTCAAGCCGCAGAAGATGATTTAAAGGCAGAGAGATATTCGAGAGCGGTGTTTAACTCTCAACAATGCGTAGAATTAGCAATGAAAGCTGCATTAACAATGCATGGCATAATACAACTTTTGGCGCACGACGTGATGCCTTACTTTGCATCCGAGGTTGTTACGAGCGTTTCAAACAAATGGGTAAAATCCTTTAGGGAAATAATAAGAGAGGCATCCTGGCTCTTTGAGCACTACACATTGAGTAGGTACCCTATGGTCAGAGGAAGAAGGATATGGTGCCCCTCGAGGGAGTATACCCGGCAACAGGCTGAAGAGGCAATAAATGCAGCTAAGAAGGCTCTAGAAGTCATTACAAAATACCTTAAAGAAGAATTTGAAATAAAATAATTTGTTCCACCAAGGGAAGCCCACGGTTTGACTAAAGTTTTAATCATAGCCCATAGGGGAGCGTCCGGTTACGAGCCTGAAAATACTCTAAGGTCTGTTAAGAGGGCGCTGGAGTTGGGTGCAGACATGGTGGAGGTGGATGTGCAGGTAAGCAGGGATGGATACATGGTGGGCATTCATGACGCGAGACTGGAAAGAACCACAAATGGGAAGGGGTATGTTAAGGACATAACTCTTAAGGAATTAAAGAAACTTGACGCGGGGTTAGGGGAACAAATCCCAACCTTAGAAGAGGTCATTCAACTGGTAAGAGGGAAGGCGCAACTCGTTGTAGAGATAAAGGTTCCGGGAACCGAGGAAAGGGTTCTTCAAGAAATAAAGGAAAATGGGTTAGAAGACGAGGCTTTCATCACATCGTTTTACCACCCAGTCATAAGGCGGGTCAAAGAGTTAAACCCAAACGTTCAGGCGGGGGTGATCATCGCATCACGACCCGTTAAACCTGCACAACTAGCGATTGACGCCAAAGCGAACGCTTTATTTCCCAAATACACTTTCGTCGACCAACAGATGGTGCTAGTATCCCACAAAAACAATTTAGTGGTATATCCTTGGACCGTGGACACCTTAAGCGAGATAAACCCTCTTATCAAGATGGGCGTGGACGGAATTGTAACAAACAAGCCTGATATACTCAAAAGTTCGCGCCCCTGAATTAAGGCGGAACCTCTCAGTTATGTCGAGCATAGCAAGCATGGCTACGCCTAACGGTCTCATAGTAGTCTTATCCATATTCACTCCTAATTGCAATGAAGAATGTATTTAAGAAGTATTCAGAAGGCTGTTATGGAGATTGTATCGATTTTCGATACGAAATCTTAGCAAAAAAGCTTCAACAGTTTCAAATCCTTAAGTTAAATTCGGGCCTAGGTTATGGTGACGTACACTTTTTTGTCGTCCAGCTGGCGCTCATGCCACTTTGCTTCGACCTCGGTTCGTTTCTTGTGAACATAAACCTTCCTTGTTCGAACGAGCTCCGCCATCTCTATGAGGTATGGCTCTAGCAACTTCACGCTTTCTGGGTCCAGTTCCGCGACATGAGCAGCGTCCAGTATGTCAGTCGGCATAAATCCCAGTTCCTTTCGTAGAGCCTGAACGCGGCGAGCGAGATCCCGCATGAGCCCCTCACCCAGTAGGGCTTTGTCTCGTTGCGTATCAAGCAGTATATGTAGACCGTCACTGGAGGCCAGTGTCCACTTCTTCAGGTCAATTTCTGGAAGTTCTTCGAGATACTCAACCTTCTTTACATTTGCCAGCTCAAGAAATACTTCCTCCGATTTCTTCAGGGCTTCTCGTACGGGTTGAGGAACCACTAGCATGATCCTTTGCAGGGGCCAACGACGCTTCAATCGAGCTGACTGTCGAGCGGAATACGCTAAGGAAACGCACTGTAACAGAAGGTCATATTCTTGTTCCAAAAGTGGGTCTTGGAGAGATTCGTCTGGTGTGGGCCAGTTTTCAAAGTTCACGGATTTGGGTAGAGTGGTGTCTAGTTCTCTGTAGACCTTCTGGTAGAGGTCCTCGCTTAGGTATGGGGTCGTGGGGTTGAAGAGAAGAATGAGGGTCTTGAGTGCGTGCCAGAGGGTTGTGTAAACGGCTAGTCGGCGGTTGAGGGTTTCTGGGTCGTCGCTCCAAAGGTCTTTGCGAACCATGGGAACATACTGTCGGCTAACCATGTCAACCACAAACTCTTCCAATTCTGAGAGGGCGAAGTGGAATTCACACTTTTCTAGCTTTTCGGTAACCTCTTTTACGGTTCGCTGCAACCTAGACAGAAGCCAGCGGTCTGGAGGTCTCAAAGCGTTGTTTTCGCTGGCCCACTGGAGCGTGTGGTTTTTTGGGTTGAAGCGGTCGTATTCGGCGTTTTGCATGAAGAATCGGTGCAGGTGGTAGAGGGTGCTGAGAACCTGGTAGGGGCGCCTCCTTAGTTCCTCAGGGTCAAAGTTCATAGATTCGATGGGTGAGCATTTCCACAATAAATAGAATCGACAAACGTCAGCCGAGTTCCGTTGAAGAAACGGATTCGCTTCTATCACGTTTCCGAGGCTTTTGCTCATCTTTCTCCCCTTCGCGTCCATGACGTGACCTTGAAACAGGAAGGACTTGAAGGGGGCTTTAGGCTTTCCCGTCAGCATCACGTGCTCCAGTAACAGCGTGTTTGCCCATCCTCGGGTTTGATCTATTGCCTCTGTCAAAAAGTCTGTGGGAACAAACTTTTCGAATTCCTCGTCTGTAAAGCGCGCGTAGGGAGAAGCGCCGCTATTGTGCCATGTGTCGAGGACGAAGGGCTCTCTTCTCATTTTGCCTTCGCATTTCTCACACTTCAGCATCACACGATCTATCCAAGGTTTGTGCAGCTCAAAGTTTTGACTTGGCAACTCCACGGCTCTTTCAATCAACTCTCTTCTGCTAGCCACCAAAGTCTTGGTTCCGCATTGCTCACAAACCCAGATGGGAAGGGGTGTGCCCCAAACCCTTTCTCGCGAGATGCACCAGGGCTTTCCTTCCATTAAAAAGGACAGGAAACGGTTTTTGGGGCCTTCATAGAAGTAGTTGACTTCTCCAGCGGCCTCCATAATCTTATCGTTCACTTTGTTTGTCCAAAGGAAGTATTCCCTGCGAGCCAGCCATATGAGCTTGTGGTGGGACCTCCAGCAGGTTGGATACTGGTGACGGATGGTTTTTATGGAAACCAGTAGCCCCCTTTTGCGAAGCTCGTCTATCACCATGAGGTCCGCGTCTCGAGCGAAGATTCCCGCGAATTTGCCTGCCTCCGCTGTGAATTGCACCTCTTCATCATAGGGGACGAAAACGGGTAGGTGACGCTTTTGAGCGGCTAGAAAGTCTTCTTCACCGCTTCCCGGGGATAGGTGCACCACTCCTGTGGCGGTGGTAACGTCCACGAAATCTTCGCATATGACTGTGTGAACCAGCGGCAACTCATCCAGTTCTTGCTCTCGTGGAACCATATCTTCAAACGGGTACTCGTATTTCAGACCCTCTAGATTCTTGCCCAGCACGGATTCCAAAACCCGATAACCCTTCACCCCAAGCTCTTGCATAACGGGCTCAACGCGTTTCTTTGCGAGGATCCATGTTTCTTCGTTCACCCTAACCTTGGCGTACTCGGCTTCTGGGTGAACCCCCAGCATCATGTCGGTGATTATGGTGAAGGGCATGGTGGTCCAGACGAGGAAGTACTCCTCCTCGGTTTCCCTCACCTTGAGCTTGAAATAGAGCGACGGATCCTCAACCTCCTCGTAGCCGAGGCCCACCTCAGCGTTGCTAAGGGAGGTTTGGCAGTAGGGACAGTAGGCAACTACATAGTAGCCTTCGCCTAGGAGGCCCTGCTCCCAGGCTCGCTTAAGATATTGCCACTCTCGCTCGATGTACTCGTCGAGGTACGTCCAATAACCTTTATCGTAGTTCATGAACAAGCCCAGTTTCTGATCAGCGCTGACCCACTCGCGATAGTATTTCATCAAGATTTTTTTGCATTCCGCGACAAAGCGTTCTTCGCCCACTTTTTCCAGCAATTCCTTCTTACTTTTGACACCAAGCTCTTTCTCCACCTCTAGCTCCACGGGCAAGCCTTGACAATCCCAGCCAGCCCAGAAGGTCATATAAAATCCTTGCATGGTCTTGAATCGATATCTAAGGTCCTTCATCACCCGGCCTCGGACGTGGCCAATGTGGGGAACACCGTTTAAGGTTGGGGGGCCCTCAACGTAGCCTAAAAGGCCCACGTTAGCCCTCTCTCTAAGTTCCATAAGCTCTTGAAGGACCCTATTGTTTTGCCAAAATTCGCGAACTTCTCGTTCAATCTCGAGCGGGCGATATTCCAGTGTTAGCCAACGTCTAGAATCAGCCTTGAATTTGGCGGCCACCTCTCATCCCAGACACCGCTTAACATCGAAGTGTTCATAGGGAAATATAACCTTTTTGAAACGTTAACTAATTAAGCCTTCAGCCTTCAATTTTTACATCGTATCTCTTGGCGATTTTAATCAACTTTTTTACTACTTCTACTTTCTTCGCCTTAGTCTTTAATCTTTCCATATCTATTTTATCTTTCCCCAACCTTAAAGCGATACCAGCATCCTTTCTGTCTTTAACTCTTGGCGATAACAGTTTCATGACCAAAATGTCTTCTATGGGTGGAAGGTAGATCTTGACGTCATTAATCTCTAGGATGTCTCTCTCCCATGATTCATCATATATGCTGGGTGGAACAATGTTCACATCCACATGCCCTATCGGCTCAAAGTCTAATCCAAAACCGAACCTTGACCAAACATGCCTTGACTTTTCATATTTTTTCCGAACATATTCTATTAATTTATCTCTCTCATCAATAGAGACAGGAGCGTGAATGTCAAAATCGTCCGTAAACCTAAATAAGGGAATGCCTCTTTCAAAAAGTGCCCTAACGCCAATCAGATACACCTTCTTTTTCAGTTTATCTTGAATAAACCTGACGACATCCCTAAACTCGCTACTGTAGTATGGTATGTAGGCGTTCGACGATCTAACTTTTGGTTCAGGAGGTCTGGTCTTTTCCGACATCTTTATCACCCATTTATACTTATCTTGTATTTTTATGTGTTGTGTGAATCTTTTATCCATCATATTTGAAAGCAGATTTTAGTCTGTTTAGTTCATGTATTGAACTTAGAGGGAGTCTCCACATACACGCAAAATTGATTATAATGCAATTTTCGAACCAAGAAGAAACCTATAACCCAATTTTTCTTCCGTCAAAGTTTCTCTTGAAGCATCCAAACTCACTCTTTACCTCTCTTAATTGTTCACTGGAGAAAACAGGGCCGTCTCTGCATACTCTGAATTTACCTATCACGCAGCTCCCGCACAATCCCATGGCGCAGTGCATGAGTCTCTCCAAGCTGGCTTGCAGAGGCGTGTTGTATCGCTCTGCTGTAAGGAACATCTGGTGCATCATTTGCTCTGGGCCACAAGCGTAAATCGTGTTGAATCTCTCTTTCATCAGGATTCGTTCTGCTGGGTCTGTAACGAGCCCCTGCCATCCGTAGCTTCCGTCCTCGGTCGTGGCGATGACTCTCGCGTCGGCGTTTGAGAGAGTCGTTTCTATTCTGTCTAGGAACACGAGCTCAACCTTTGTTTTGGCTCCAAGCACAAAGGAGATTTTGGTGGTGAGGCCCACAAGCTTTTCAGCTAAGGGTACCAGAGGAGCCAGTCCTGTTCCTCCTCCGACGATCATGACCTTTCCGCTAGTTAACGTGAAGCCATTTCCGTAGGGTCCCCGTATTCCAAGGGCATCGCTGGGTTTTCTTTGGTGGAGAGTCTTCGTGGCTTCTCCAACGTTGGCTACAGTTATGGAGGAGAGCCCGTTGGAGCGTATAGTGGACAGGCTCATGGGAACTTCATCGACCCCTGGGATCCAGACCATAACGAACTGGCCGGGCTTGGACTTCCCGCAGAGCCTGTCGTGGAAGGTGAAAGTCTTAACAGTGGGGCTCTCCCTTTTCACCTCTCGGATTTTCACGATTCTTAGGCGGTTAATGGCGATGGGATAGGCCCACAATTTCTGTCACGCTCCTGAAGTCACTCTTTCTGAGATATGCGTCGATTCCCCTCGTGATGGATCTGAATACGCCGAGTCCTTTGAGGGCGATGGCGGTTCCTATCTGAACCCCCGAGGCGCCGGCCAACATGAATTCTACGGCGTCTCTCCACGTGGTGATTCCGCCGCAACCGATGACTGGAACATCCACTCCTTGAAAGATTTCGTATACGCATCGGAGGGCGATAGGCTTTATTGCGGGTCCAGAGAGGCCGCCGATCTTGTTCGCTAGTATAGGCCGGGTTGTTTCGATGTTGATGGCCATGGCTCTGACCGTGTTGATGGCCGTGATGGCGTCCACGCCTGCCTCCACCGCCGCCTTAGCCACCTCGGTTATGTCGGCAACATGAGGGGTCAACTTCACGAAGACCGGCTTGTGCACTATCTTTTTCACCATTTCCACGACTTCTGCCACTAATTGAGGGTCTTGTCCAATTTCGGTTCCTGTTTTTTCCACATGGGGACACGATACGTTCAGTTCTAAGGCGTCCGCGCCTGCTTCAGATGCGATGCTTGCTACTTCCGCGAACTCTTCGGGTGAAAAGCCGTATACGCTTACGATGATGGGGATTCCTTCCTCTTTTGCTTCGCGTATTTCCTCACTAAAGTAATGAATGCTTGGGTTGGGAAGTCCCATGGCGTTGAGCAGTCCGCACTCAACCTGAACCACGGTTGGGTTGGGATAGCCTTCGCGTGGTTTTAGTCCCACGGACTTGGTGACGACCGCTCCAGCACCAGCCTCAACCACCCTCCTCAAAGATGATCCTGTCAATCCAAGAATCCCTGCGGCGAGCATGGTGGGATTGGCAAGCCTTAATCCGGCTATTTCTGTAGCAAGTCGATTCGACATGAAGGTGCGCCCTTCTGACTGTAGAGATTACTAATGATTAACTGGCGTGGACATAAGAACTTTCCTAACAGCCACCTGTTCTGGTTGTCAAGATATTTGAAAGACCGTGTGGACACATCTACAGACTAGAACGTATGGAACATTGGCAAGGGTCGAGGTTACGAAAACTAAGAGTAACAGTCGGGAAATGTTGAGGACAATAAGTCGGCAGTATGGCCCCTTAAATTAACGGTGTAATTTATCCACGTAAACGCGGTGGGAGATTATGCTAAGTGTCTAAGGTTAGAAAGTGACGCTAGTCAAAGGTCTAACCGAGTACCCTTATAGCCTCCGTTTCCTACAAAAAGTTTAAGCTATTACATTATGAGATATTTTATGGGGACGAATTTGTCGAAAGAGGATAAGATTATAGAAGAGTTGACGAAAATACGTCAGCTATTGGAGCCCAAACCCGCCCCACCGACGCCTCCCCTGCCAAGAGGGTTGTGGAATGAGTTCATGGACTTTGTTTCAAAATACAAGGTTATGGGAATGGCGGTCGCCTTTATCCTCGGCTTGCACCTTGGCGCACTAGTACAGGCGCTTGTAAGCGACCTGATCATGCCAATAGTTCAGTTGGCCATGCCCGGCGTTCAATGGGAACTAATCGAGGTCGGACCGTTCCGTGTAGGACACTTCATAGGAGCCTTGATAACCTTCCTAATCGTCGCCTTCGTAATCTTCATCATCGTGAAGATCACTAAACGATGGGGCATTGAGTAGTTCACTGCGAAACAAACAGCAAAAACATCTCTTTTTATCTTTTGAATGCACCTAATGTAAACGTTTGATGAAAGCATATTCTAGATGTCTTGCGCCGGTACAGATTATACTTTTCTCCCCTTCTGCTGAATAATGAAACCGTATTTGTAATTCATAATACTTTAAAACATGTTCCGCGAGCAAAATTATGATAAAGTTGTGGAGAGTCGGAATTGGAATCAGAAGTTAAGAATCGAATTAGAAGAGTCAAGGTTGGTTTAGCAATATGCATTGTTTTGGTTGTTTTACTTTCTATTTCAAATGCCTGGCTCTTTGATGCAACCCAAGGTTTACAAAACTTGAGAAGCGCTCTTGAAACCCAAAACAGCGATTTACAAAAGCAAATAGACAGCCTTCAAACCCAGAATACCAATCTACAAAGCCAGATAAGCAATCTACAAAGCCAGATAAGCAATCTTAAAACACAGAATGGTCAGCTGCAAAGCCAACAAGAAATTCTGCAATCCGAAGTAGATGCCCTTCAAACTCAAAACATTAAGTTGCAAGATGAAATGGAAGAACTCAAAGCACCCCAACTTCACAAAGTCAATGTTCAATGGACGGACTATCCACGGTATCCATTACCATACGTCTTAATACAAGGCGCAGTTTTCAATTCAGGATCAGAATCAGCTCATAATGCGATATTGACAGTCAGAATATTTGACAAAGCTGGCACGTTGCTTAAGAGTGAAGAGATTCATCTAGGAACTATTGAGGGCAAGTCCTACATTGCTTTCAGCGTTGACGTTCCCTATGCCGGCGATGCAGATTCTGTCACAACAACTCTAACATACGATTAACAAGAGAAAGCTGGCTCTATTGGAGTCGTTTCAATCTCTCTGAACCATGGTTAGTGTAATGTTTAGCGAATACTGACACGCTAGTTAACGATGCCGGAAAGCCTACTTGACCTCTTGTTTGGCACGTATCTCAGCTACCGTTAACCCATCAATGAGCAGACTTTCGCCATCAACTTCTCTGACGAATACCCACGACTTTGGAGTTCTACCCTTGATTTTCTTATACTCTTCTTCAAGGGCTTTTTGCACTGCTCTAGTTAATCGCAGTTTCTCGGCCGATGTTAAGGCTCCCTGCATGGCAGTGATTTCAACCAAAGGCATTCCACTCACCTCCTTCTATGACCTTCTATAATTTTCTTTAGAAACATGTAAGCCTTTTGTTTTCGGTTTTCCTTTTTCGAAAATATACAAACAACCTGTCATCCCAGGTAGAGGAGGGCCTCCAAAAATTATTTAAAAGCCAAACAATGCCACAAACCACACAATAGCGAAAAGGCAAAGGTTATTCACTAGTTAAGATAAAGTTACAAGTGACCATGCTGAGAAGACTCGATGATGGAGAAGAAATAAATGAAGGCAACTGTCGTTGAGTGTGTGATGGGCATCTTCGGTTTCGGAGAAGCCAACGAACTTGTAGACAAAATCCTCTTCCCAAAAGACCCCAAAGAAATAGCAGAAAGGCTCAGAAAAATCGAAACCGGAAAGGTCATCGACGAAATGGCCACGTTAGTCAAGAAACTACAAGACAAGGGCTACACCCTCTTCATGTTTGAGAGCCTTGAAACGGCCCGAAACGCTCGAGAAAGGCTCAACATTGAAGTAAATGTGACGAGGCCCACAGAGGCAGGTGAGCTACTTCGCAGGAATCTGGAAAAAATTGCGGTGGAAGTGAAGTTCGTTAAACAAGCAACAGAGCTTCACGCATGGATCCACAAAGTCTCCATGGAGCTCACCAAAATACGGGTAAGGACAGCCATAGAAAAGCGAGACTTAGTGGTGGCGCAGGCGATCCAAACCATCGACGATTTAGACAAGACTCAGAACCTCTTCATGAGCAGAATACGCGAGTGGTACGGTCTCCACTTCCCGGAACTGGACCGGCTAATAGAGAAACATGAAACATACGCCCGCCTCGTCGCCAACTTGGGGGGAAGAAACAGCCTCACCGCAGAAAACCTGGAGAAGGAAGGCTTACCAAAGGCTAAAGCTAAACAAATAGCCGAGGTTGCCCAAACATCCATGGGAGCCGAGCTCGACGAGGGAGACATACACCAGATACAAGCCCTGTGCAAAGATACACTAGACTTATATAATTTGAGACAAACACTGGAAGGTTACTTAGATTCGGTCATGGACGAGGTAGCACCAAACATTCGCGCATTAGTCGGCTCGCTACTGGGGGCAAGGCTCATAGCCCTCGCTGGTGGACTAAACAACCTAGCCAAAAGGCCAGCAAGCACAATCCAGGTGCTAGGCGCCGAAAAAGCCCTGTTTAGAGCCCTTAAAACCGGAACCCGACCCCCAAAACATGGAATAATCTTCCAGCACACCACCCTTCATGAGGCAAAGCGTTGGCAGAGAGGAAAGGTAGCTCGAGCTTTAGCTGGAAAATTGGCCATAGCCGCTCGAATCGACGCTTTCAGCGGAAAGTATATAGGCGACCAGTTGAAGGCTGACCTCGAAAGAAGAATCAAGGAGATACAGGAAAAGTACGAAGAGCCCCCACCACCTAAAAAGCCTCTAGAGAAAAAGACGCCTAGGAGAAGGAAGCGTGGCCGTAGAGGTTAAACCTCACTCACTTTTCCCAGAAATCTATCGGGCTACCCTAGAGGATGGATCCCGAAGATTAGCTACCAGAAACTTTGCTCCAGGAAAGAACGTGTACAGTGAACGTTTGATCAAGCACAAGGGAGTGGAATACAGGCTTTGGGACCCTTTTCGAAGCAAGCTCGCCGCCGCTATCTTAAAGGGTTTAGAAACGGTCCCCATACAATCTCAACATAAGGTTTTGTACCTGGGGGCAGCCTCAGGAACAACCGCCAGCCATGTATCCGACATTGTTGGAGAGAGGGGCCACGTGTACTGCATAGAGTTTGCTCCACGAGCCATTCGGGAGCTTGTCAACAACGTCTGCGCTTTCCGCCCTAACATGTCGCCTATTTTGGCGGATGCTCGACTTCCTGAGCGATACTCAACACTCTTAGAGAAGGTGGATGACATCTATTGTGACATAGCTCAACCCGAGCAGGCCAAGATCTTAGCGGACAACGCTGACCTGTTTCTTTCAAGGGGTGGGTGGATCATGTTGGCCATCAAGTCTCAAAGCATCGATGTTACAGAGGAGCCTTCTACAGTGTATAAACGAGAAATAGACATCTTAATAGCCCGTGGGTTCGAAGTCAAAGAGGCGATACGTCTAGAACCCTACGATAAGGCGCATGAAATGGTGGTAGCTCGGTACAATGTGTAACCGATAGCTACAACACGTGCCGCACCATGACCATAGAGCAATATTTGGTTGGGCGGTAAGGCGAGACTAGGCTTATTTCTTAACCAGACCTATTTTTGACTTTGAAAATAAATTTATATGAGACCCTTTCAATGGTTTTGTTGACCGAGGGAAGATGATGAAGCGGGCGGGGATGCTGGACGCCACCGAATCTATCTTGAAAACAGCCAGCTTTCAGGTCTCTGAAAGATGCGTGGCAAGGCCAAGCTGTTTCGATTTTGCAGCCCGAAGAGAGGAACAGCTTGCCTTTGTCAAGGTGCCTATGGATGTTGGAAGCATCTCTGCGAAAGACGCCTCGGAGCTTCAAACAATCTCTGGATGTTTTTCAGCCGTGCCGTTGTTTGTTGCTGATAGAACACGAAGAAAACCCTTTGAAGACGACACGGTCTACATGAGATACGATGTTTATACGATCACCCCCAAGACTCTTGAAGACATAGTTTTTCGTGGAATGCATCCACTGGTGGAGGCCGGCCCTGGGGGATATTATGTTAACATTGATGGGAACATCACTAGGGAAACGAGGCAGAAGCTTGGATTGTCTGTTGGCAAGCTGGCGGAGATGATAGGGATCTCTAGGAGGACCCTTTATGGTTATGAGAAGGGCATGGCTAAGGCGTCGGTGTCTGCTGCCTACAACCTAGAGTGGGTTTTGGGAGTTCCAGTGGTGCAGCCTTTCAACGTGTTTCAGAGGGCTCCCCCGAGCGCGGGTTTTTTTGCCACTGCTAGGCATATAATCGTAAGGAACCGCTTTCTGCAAATAGTCTTGAGGGGATTCGCTAAGTTCAACGTTAGGGTCGCTCCCACAAGAAGGGCTCCCTTCGACTTTATAGCTCATTTTTCCGAGAAGGGATTAAACATAATCGGTGGGGTCGCGGATGAGAAAGATCAGAATGTCGACCAGAGAACGGAGGAGATCATAAGCATCAGCAAAGTCGTTGCGGCTCGCTCGGTTTTCATAACAGATGGTGAGCAAATCCCAAACAACAATATCCCGCTGATTCATCAGAATGAATTAGCTAAGATGAAGTGTCCTGAGGACTTTATTGCACGACTTTGAGCTGACACTATTTTAGAATTTTACTCGTTAGGCTTTGGAAAGTAGGTGTTTACACCCCTTTCGCCTCTTTTAATTTTCAAAAGCAATCCATATGTCAAGGGCCCCTACTTTTTGAGCTCGCTATAGGGGCGATGAAAACTAGCTTTATGCACGCTTGTAATCGAGATAATTTAAACTGACAGGGTATTAGCTCCGAACTATCAATAATTTGGAAGCGTGTTGACGCCTAGAAATGAGGGGTTTAAATGGGAAATGCATCTGGTCCGGCGATATCTCTAAAATTCATAATGTTTTTAAGGCTGAAATCTCGTTATCAAACCCGTCGTGATGTTCCAGAGGCTTCGAAAACGATGATTGAGCTCAAGGCAAAGTTGATTAATATTACAGTGGGTAAACGCTTAGTTTTGTTGCACAAAGAGGATGCAAGAAAGAATGGAGTCCTTTTCCACGATCGAGTAAAAATCAGTTACAAAAAAGATACTACCACAGCCTTTGTCGATATTACCGACACATTTCTTCAACCGGGAGAGATCGGAATTTTTAAGGAACTTCGAGACGAGTTGGGAATAAAGGAGGGCAATCTGATTTCTGTGACCCCAGCGAAAATTCCCGAGTCTGTTAACTACATTCGCAAGAAAATGAAGGGCAAACCCCTCATGAAAAATGAAATTTACGACATAATTTGCGATATTGTAGAGCATAACTTAAGCGAATTGGAGATAGCGGCCTTTCTTATGGCTGAAGATTTTTATGGCATGAGCATGGACGAGGTTGAACACTTAACGCAAGCTATGGTTGCCGCTGGAACAACCATCGATTTCGAATGCCGTTGTTACGACAAGCATTCGATTGGGGGCGTCCCCGGTAACAAAGTAAGCTTGTTGATTGTTCCCATCATAGCGGCCGCTGGTCTTTTGATTCCTAAGGTCAGTAGTCGCGCGATTACCAGTCCTTCAGGCACTGCGGACACTATGGAAGTGCTTGCTGGTGTGGAGTTCACCGCAAGCGAATTGAAGGAAATGGCGTTGAAGGTGGGCGGTGCGATTGTTTGGGGAGGGAAACTGGGCATTGCTCCAGCAGATGACTTGATGATCCATGTCGAATACCCATTAAGCCTTGACCCTCTTGGACAAATGATCGCGAGCATCATGGCCAAGAAGTTGGCGGTCGGAGCAGACTGCATCGTGATCGACATCCCAGTGGGAGCGGGTGCAAAGGTTGAAACGGAGGAGGATGCGCGGAAACTCGCCCAAAACTTTGTGGATTTGGGCGACCGCGTCAATGTGCAGGTTCAGTGTGGAATAACATATGGTGGGCAGCCCGTCGGACATACTGTAGGACCAGCATTAGAGGCTCGAGAGGCTCTGCTTGCATTAAACGGTAAAGGACCGGCAAGCCTGATCGAAAAATCCACCGCGCTGGCCGGAATGCTCCTTGAGATGGGAGGCGGGGCGCCACGAGATCAAGGAAAAGAAGCAGCTAAGGAACTGCTCTTTTCGGGAAAAGCATTAAAGAAAATGAGAGAAATCATTGAGGCGCAAGGTGGAAACCCGAATATCAAACCTGAGGAGATACCTATTGGGCAGCATCATATAGAGATAAGAGCCCCTTGCGACGGATTTGTGACGAACGTAGATAACACGGCTATAACAGCCATCACAAGAGCAGCAGGCGCTCCAATGGAGAAGGGTGCGGGCGTCGCCTTGCGCTGGAAGAGGGGGTACAAAGTTAAGAAGAACGATGTGTTGCTGGAGATATATGCTGAACGAGAGTCTAAGCTCACCGAAGCCTACGACGTAGCACTAAAAACAAGACCGGTCACCATCGAGGGAATGCTGCTATACACTGTTCCTAAATATTAGTTCCCATTTTTCCGGCTGCCGTTTTCATTAAACAAACTATACACAAATTGTTATGTTAAGTAACCGATTTTCTCGCCGATGAACCACCCATACTCCTCTTGAAGAATGGACACGGCGCCTTGAGGTGGGATTATTCCTTTCTCGGTTATGATGAGGTCAATATACTCCGCTGGGGTCATATCGAAGGACGGGTTACGTATACTCACATTTTTCATGGCTTTAAGACGCCCAGGCGAGATCACTTCGGATGGATTCCTTTCTTCAATAACGATTAACCCACCCAATATGGTCTCTGGACTAAATTTGTAGGTTTCAGCCGCCACATAGAATAGAGCTCTTGTCTCTCGTGCGGCGAGAGCAATCAGTGAAGTGCCTATTTTGTTTACCACTGCCCCGTTTGCGGCGATGGCGTCAGAGCCCACGATCACTTTGTCTACCTCGTTCATGAAATATCGAGCCGCGCTGTCGATGATCATCGTGACCGGAATGCCTACTCGACTCAGGGTTCTGGCGGTGATCCTGCCTTGAAAGCGCGGTCTCGTTTCGGTGCAGTACACTTGAATCTCTTTGCCTTGTTTCCAAGCTTTTTTGATTATTGCCTCAACAGCGGAGCTTTGACAGTGCGTTAAGATGGTATCTCCGTCTTTAATTCTTCTCGCTCCGATTTCTCCGATCTTTTTGACAGCTGTCTCAGAACTTTCTATGAAGCGATTAGCTAGGTTGATAGTGTAGGCTTTAAGGTCCTCAACGCTTGAAGCCGTGTTCTTAGCCTTAAGTACTCTCCACATTACGTATCGAATTCCGTTGGGAAGCGAAACGGCTGTGGGTCTCGTTCGAAGCAAGGTTTCGGCTGCGAGATTTAGCTCAGTGACGAGGTCGTCGATCGTCTTCGCTTCGGAAGCCTCCGCTGTCGTCTTGAGCACCTTGACCGCTGCTCGAGCTATTCTGCCGGCTCCTCGTATTTTCATTGTTTTGATGCACTGAGCAACTTCTGTTACCCATGCTGGAGGTGCTTGTGGCACTTTTAGCCCTCCATCATTTGTCTGAGTACAAGGTATGCAGCTTGTGGAGGTACGATTCCCCTTTCGGTTATGATCGCGTCGATGTACTCTGGTGAAGTAACATCGTAGAGGGGGTTCCGCACCTCAACATTTTCCATCTTAGTTAAAAGATCGAGGTCGATGACTTGTGCTTGAGCCCCTTCCTCGATCTCCACAAGTTCGCCAACAACCGTTTCAGGACTTAGCTTGTAGGTCCCTGCTGCGGCTAACACGCGAACTCGTGCCTCATGAGCTAATGTCGCAATAACGGCTGTCCCCACCTTACTTATCACCGCGCCGTTCACGGCAACGGCTTCTGCTCCCGTGAGCACATTGTCGATTTCGTTTATGAAAACGCGGACTGCGGAGTCGGTTATGAGCGTGACGGGAAAGCCCAGTTCTCCAACCATTTTTGCCATTTGCCGACCCTCAAGTCCAGGCCGCGCCTCAGTGACGAAAACATGAACGCGCTTTCTCTCCTCAGCAACCCTTTTCAAGATGGCATAAACTGTTGTACTGAAGCCGTGAGTGAGAATCACTTTTCCGTTTTTGATTCGCTTAGATCCAATTTCTCCAATTATGCTTTTTGCCTCCTTGATTTTCTCCACGAATCCAGACGCTGAGGCCTCGACAAGGCCTCGCAGGTTAACCAGATCAATATCACCAGCTTCCTTGACCTCCCGATTAATGTATGAGAGGCAGTTCCTTAAGGAGGCAGAGGAGGGCCTCGCATTGATCAATCGACGACTAATGTCTTCTATTTCCTTGCGGAATTCCGCCGCGTCTTTGGCCTCTGAGCGCTGAGCCAAGGTAGCCAGTGCTCTCGCCGAAGCTAAGGCGGTGTCGTCTGCTCCGGCGATTTCCTTTGTCTCGATCCTACGCACGATCTCTTCGATCTCCTCAATCATGAAGTCGTCTCCTTCAAATAATTGACTGATGCAGCTCAGTTATACGTTTTGTCTAACAAAATCGGTTCTCCCTTAATAATTCGGCTCTTGCTTTCCTAGAGTGCTTTTGGCAGTAAGTCTGTTCTCTTTCTTTCTAGATTTCTACATAGCCCTTCTACCCTTTGTGGGAGGATCGAAAGGCGTTTTTGTGAGGCACTACAGCGATTTCACTTCAGAGCATTAAGACGAATCTATGACATGGCTGGGCTGTGGGTGTTCGGCTAGCGCCTCTACTTTTACCTTTTTGGTTTTCAAACAGAAAATGTTAGGGAGGAGAACCGCTAGGAAGGCATTTGCAGTTTTTTAATGTATTCTCGAAAAGAAGTATCGGTTAAAACTCACTAAACCGATTCCCGTCCAATCTTCTGTAATTCACGGGTGACATCCCGAAAGGTGTTGTACGCGTCCACTATACGAATGGATGATCGACGTTCTTTAATCAGCGCTGCGGTTATGAGAATGGTGCCCAAGGTTTTTTTGATCCCCATCATGGGCACTGGGAAGGTTATGAGAGCTAAGCCAAGCTTGATGAGCTGAGGTTTTTCTTGTCCAGCGTCGGGTTTCCCCCATAAACGCTTCACAAACTGTGCATCCTTGGTGACTCCAGTCATGACTCTAACAGCTTCTTCGTAACTTAAGCCTAGTTCATGCAGCACGGCAGTCATCCTTTCCGATTCCTCTCGTTTCACAACCATTCTCCCATAAGCGATTTTCGCGATTTACTCTATCACGTGTTTTATAGGTGCCCACACTCAAAAGTTTTGGCAGTTCCGAGCAACATAAAAACGCGATTTATTGGAAAAAAGAGGAGGAAATCTTTCAATAAAATATAATAAAAAACCTTCACTATTAAAAATTCTTTGAGAGAAAAATAGAAATTAAAATTCATTTCCATTTTGTCACTTGGGAATCCATAGAATAATGTTTGCTTACTTTTGAAAATTGATAAGAGCTCCAGCCAAAATTTTTCAGAAATGAAAATCGCATCGCTTGAGGAGCTTCCTGCAAAATTCAGATTGCTGGAAGAAAATCAATCGGGGAACATTGAATAGTTGGCTTGATGATTTCATAAAATTTTAACACCAGTTAAAATGGATGCTAAAACAAAATCCTTGCACTATTCAAGTCAGCGGCCGCTCGATATGAAGGTAGTACACGCTTTGTACGTTATAGTAAGGTTCTAATAACAAGAAGACCAACAAAAGCTAGATTAAGCTTCTTCGAAAAAGAAAATGAGGCAATGTAGCTTCTGCTACGCTATCGACAACAACTTCTGTGAGCCTTTTTCTTATGAGCCTCGAGTTCTTCCTTAGTTTTGAAGGTTTGTCCGCAGCACGCATATTCTTTTTTCTTTTGACACATCTTTCTAGCTTTCCCCTTCTTTTGGGTTCTTTTGGAAAACGCTGGTTAAATACCTTTCGTTGTGAAAGAATCTTAGAAATATCATAAACTTGGTGTTTCCTATTTTTGGAAAGCTGCAAGCTACACTCAAACAAGATACACAAACAGAAAACCCGAATTAGGACCGGAGCGCGCTGAAGGCAGTTAGTGAACGTTGGAAATACAAACGACACTAAGCCAGCTTTGCTTGTTTCACCTCAGCCTCCCCTTTCAACCTTTTCGCTGGTTTCCACGACTTACGCACAAAATCTGGATATGACCCAAACCTTTTGATCCAATTTTCCAAAAATTTTAGGGTTTTGGGGTCAGCCGCATAGCCGGAGCCCGTGTCCCCGTGTTTTTCTCGTAGCTCAGAAATTGCCTTGTCTCGCTCCACCTTAGCTATGATGGAGGCTGCCGAGACGATAGGGTACTTCACGTCTGCTTTATGCTCTGAAACTATTTGAACCGAAAAGGGGAGGCTTTCAGCGATGTGTTGCTTAAACCGGTCGGCTAACACGTCTGACGCGTCCACATACGCTACGTCAGGCTTGAGGACTACTATCACCTTGGCCATCGTTTGAGCCTCCAGCCGGTTGAGTTTGTGAAGTTTCCTTCCAGACCTAACCACCTGGTCAATTTCCGCAGGAGACAACCTTATGACATGGCATTGGAGAACCAACCTCCTAATCTCTCCAGCGAGTTGCTCTCGCCTACGAGGAGAAAGAAGCTTGGAGTCCCTCACGCCTAAATCCACAAGCTTAGGTAAGTTTTCTTCTTCCAGTAAAACACCTGCAATAACGAGGGGACCAATCACCGAACCTCGGCCAGCGTCGTCAACCCCTACTACTCGCATGCCCAGCCCTTCGTCAATGATTAATCAAAGGCTTAAGATAACCTTTGCAGGTATCGAACGATCTTGCTGATGATAGTATTATGTAGGTTTTCTCTATTTTCATACGTTACCTCAAGAATTTCCGCGTCTTCCCTTGCTTTAATCGCAGTGATGAGCGGGTCTCTTGCCCTGTGATGAATGGTTCCCAGCATCGGTTTATGGCTCCTCACTGCTTGGAATACCGCTTCCTTAAAGGCATAGGAAAATAGCTCCATGGGCCCTATTTCGTCCACAACAACTATGTCAGCCTTCGTCACAGCGTTTAGAATGGAGTTCGCGCCTATAGCGTTGAGGTCACTCAGGTTCACTCGATATTTGCTGACTTGGGGACCGACAGACTGATTCACGTGGGCTAACCAGCCTCTTTGCCCGGTGTAAAAGTCGACAATCTCAAAGCCTACACGAACTCCACCCTCACGAACTTCACGACTAATCATGCCGCCGACCTCATATCCCCTTTTCTTTAAGGTGTCAACCGCCCGAAGCAGAACGCTCGTCTTGCCGATTCCGGGTCGACCCGTTACGAATATGAGCCGCTTCAAATGCCTTCACCGTGTAATTTTCTTCCTAATAAATTATAAAATATTTGATCGTGAGCTCATTATGAAACGAGATTTATTCAAAATAGAGAGAATAAACTAATTTTCTGTCAATTTTCCAGGAAAACTGGGTCGCGTTTAGGCATAGTGTTTTGTTAAAATCTTCTTCTATAGGGCCTACGACCGTAAGACGATCTCCCTTCAAAGGGCCTCCCGAATCGACGTTCCTCTTCGTATCTCTTCTCTGACATGTTATTCTCTGTGTTGACCTCGCCCACATCTTCTTCGCTCTCTTCTATTGAGCCCATCCTTCCTATTGTCAGCCTCAAACTGCCTCGAAAGAGGTTCGCGTAGCCGTTTGTAAGCGTGTATGTCTTGCCAACCTCCACCTCATCGATGCTTTCTTCCCAAAGGGTCATTAGCACGGTACCGCTGTCATCGCCCACCAAAGCCTCGGTAACTTTCTTGCCATCTCTCGTCACTCTAGGTTCATGTTTCTCTAGGACCTTAAAGGTCGTATCCACTCTTACTCTAGGCCTCAATTCGCTTATTTTCAATTCATCTCATCTCCTTATCTTTTACATACAAGTTTTTCTTATGAACCTTGCTGTTCCATCATGACTCCCCGACAAAGACTCTCCGAATGTTTACAAGTGTTTGGAAGTTCTGCATTTGACTCCTCTTATTCACGCGTTAACGTGATCTCGATTGTGGACACCGCTCTCGTCCCGCCTTCTTCTAGCGGTATCTCTTCGGTTCCAATGGTGATTTTGCCTACGCTCAGGTCTTTCATAAATCTGTGTCTAGCTATTTCGACGGCGTCGATGGCAGTTGTTATGGATCGTCCTCTAGCCTTCAAGGTAACTTCTTTAGTGTTGGACCCGGTGAAACTCGTTATAATCCCCAATACATAACTCATCGGGGGCTTTCTCCCCACGTATATAATATTTTGTTCTCTAGACAAAGTCAAAGCCTTCCTTGCCAAGCCTTTCTCTTTTTCTCCCTCATCATATTTATGTTTTTCCGTTTCCCTGACATCGGCTGCCCACGAGTCTTCTCTAAAGTGCACGTATATAAGCAATCCTTTAAAGTTTTTGATAAGCTAAAAGACATATTTGTTTCCAAACATTAAAGAATACAGAAAGTAGTTGTGAAGTGGTTAACATGAGGTTTGAGGTGGAAATGACAGATCTACAAGGAAGAATTAAAAGGCTCTTCGAAATTGATGCTATCACCAACCAAGATTTCTCAAGAAACTTAAAACACGCGATTGATAGGTGGATAAAAGAAACTGATGGAGAGCTTCAGTTCAGGATCAAAGTAACGCTCGCACCTAACTATTAGAAATTTGGCTTCAATTATAAGTTGAAAACGCCTTTGAGGTTGCGGGGTTGAGCTTCGGTTTCCCCACAGAGGTTGTAAGGGAGGGAAAAGTCAGCGTTGTGGTGCCTAGACTTGAGGCTTATGCGAGGGAGACTTGGGAGTACGCTCCATCCAAAGCGCCAGTGTTTTACAACCCCACCATGGAGTTAAACAGAGACATGGCGGTTTTGGCGTTGCAAGCGTATCAAAGAATGGTTGGTAAGGATATCTCCATTTGTGAACCCTTAACTGGCTGTGGTGTTCGAGGAGTGAGGTTCGCCACAGAGGTTCAGGGCGTTCGAAAGGTTATCGTGAACGATATTAATCTGGAAGCGGCTAGGCTTGCCGAGTTCAATGTCAAACGCAACAAACTTTCTAAGCGTGTTTTGGTTGTGAACGAGGATGCTAATCTTCTTTTGAGCCACTATGCCGCCCCTCGAAAGAGGTTCAGTTTTATTGATGTCGATCCCTTTGGATCTCCCGTTCCCTATCTGGACGCTGCTCTCAGAGCCATGCGTGACGGAGGCTTGCTGGCCTTAACCGCCACGGATATGGCTCCCTTATGCGGCGTTCACCCTCAGGCTTGTATCCGAAAGTATGGTGGGAAACCCCTGCGAACCGAATATTGCCACGAGCTGGCCATCCGACTCTTAATCGGATGCCTCACAATGATGGCGGCAAAGCACGACATAGGGATTAACGTTGTGTTCAGCCATAGCACGGATCATTATATTCGAGTCTATGCTGTTACCCGTTACGGGGCGAAGCAAGCCGATAACAGCGCTAGAAGGATGGGATATATCCTCCACTGTTTCGCATGCTTTCACAGAGAACCGTCTAAAGGGCTGGTTCCCTTTTTGAAGCGAGAGTGTGCTGAATGCGGCTCTACGTTGAGTGTTGCCGGACCCTTGTGGCTCGGCAAAATGCTGGATGAAACCTTTTGCGGCTTGATGGAGAAAGAGGTTGATGGAAGAGGTCTGAAGCAGGAAAAGAGGATTCTCAAATTGCTTTCCGTAGCTCGAAACGAGGCTGAAGCACCCCTCACGTATTATGTGGTCGACAAGATCTGTGACAAACTAAACCTGCCGATTCCGCCTTTAATTGAAATAATGAACGAGCTGAAAAGAGCAGGCTTTCAAGCAGGCCCAACGCACTTTAACAGCAGAGGCGTTCGAACAGAAGCTTCTGCGGGGGTTGTGAAAGGAATCGTAGTTAAGCTTGTGGCTTAAGCCATGTAGAGGCGAGTTAGGCCCCGTACAGAGCTACTTTACTGTGCCTCAGTCGTAGATCAACAAAGCTCTCCGCCATCTTCAGCGTCAGGGACGCCGGCTCTATAACCGGAACATTCAAGCGTTTCTGGATTTCATCCGCCATATACGCTAGTCCTGTGCATCCCAGTACGATCACCTCGGCGCCATCCTTGACCGCCTTCTTGGAGGCCTTAACAACTGCCTTCACCGTTTTCTCCAAGTCCCTCTCTAAGTCAAGAACCAGTATATCTAGCCCCACGACTGAGGCCAGCCTCTGCTCGATTCCCAGCGCTCTCGCGTGTGATTCCACTTGAAGGGCTGTCTTTTTTGTCGGAGATATGACCGAGAACTTGTGACCGAGCAAAGATGCGACCAGCATGGAGGTTTCACCGGGTCCAAGCACTGGAACGTTAACAATCTCTCGTAGTGCCTCGACGCAAGGGTCTCCAAAGCAGTTAATCATTATGGCGTCGTAGTCGCCCCCATGCCTTTTCACGAGTTGGATGATGCCTGGACAAACGGACACCATGCTTTGAAACGTCTCGAGGGAGCTGGGACCTTCCTTTAGGCTGAGAACCTTGATGGATGTGTCTTTTCTTGCGAACCCACGGAGATACTCCTCGTCTTTCTTGTCCCATAGGTCAGTGCCGATAGGGTTCACAACAAGAATTCTCATCTATGACACCGTTATTTTGTATGATTTGAACGATTTAGGATTTTGGTCATATCATAAAACCATACATTGTTGTGCGGGGCTTAAAATTGATATACATAAAATTTTTAACTCTTAGGCTTTATTCTACCTATGGAGATTGTGAAGAAAATGTCCAAAAAGTATCTAATGAGTAGAAAAGCTATAACCAAGGTTCAAGCAGCGATCATTGCTGTTATGATCATCGTTGCTGTGGTGGTCGCAGCTTATGTTTTGTGGCCTAGACCACCTCCCGGACCGATTATGACGGTGACGCTGACATACCATGCTCCAGACCCGGCTGAGATGAAGGTTGCAGAGATAATGAAGTCTGAGCTAATGAAAATAGGCATCGAGCTTGAAGTTAGGGGGATGGAGTGGGATGCACAGTGGGATCTGGCTAAAGCCGACCCGACGAAGGCTCAACACATTTTCGTCATGTACTGGTGGCCGACGATACTGTCGGGCTACGACTTCTTGGTTAACATGTTCCACACTGAGCCGGAGATCTTCTTCAACTTGGGGTACTACTACAACTCGGAGTTTGATAATCTGATAGATACGGCCTATTCGCTGGAGGCTACCGACCCTGATGGTTCAATCGAATTGTATAGGGATGCTCAGGAGATGCTGATAGAAGACTGTCCAGCGATCTTCTTCTACGACGTGATGAACACTCATGTCATTAGGGAGGCAGTACGTGGCTATGTTGATAACCCCGCCTATCCCCACGTAACACTCTGCTATGACTTGAGACCACCAGCGGGTGAGACAACGTTCCGGAGAGCGGAACCCGCGGTCATCGTAACCGACCTAGACCCAAGTAGCCAGTTCTCCAATGAGATCGTCATCATTTGCGGAAACATGTATGAGACGCTTACCTGGGTCACACCTGATGGTGAGATAGTTGGCCAACTGGCGGAGAGCTGGACCGTGTCCGAGGATGGCCTCACGTGGGACTTCAAGCTTAGGAAAGGTGTAAAGTTTCACGATGGAACTCCAATGGACTCGACCGCGGTGGCTGAGAGCTTTGAGAGAACCCGTAGGATGGGGATGGGCGCTGCTTTCATATGGGCCTGCGTGGATGAGATAGTCACTTTCGACGAAGACCCCTACCTAGTCCGGTTTAAACTGGCTTTTCCGGCGCCGCTAGATAGGATCGCTGCGGCGAGCTATGCTGCATGGGTCTTCAGCCCGAAGGTCTTAGAGGTGGGCGATGACGACGCCATACACGAGTGGTTTAATGGTCCTCCTCCTGGAGGCATCTTTGCTGGCGATCCTCCATACGACATGGGAACCGGACCGTATTACTTAGCCGAGCACGTGCCGGGTCACCATGTTGTGCTCAAGAGGTTTGAGGACTACTGGCGTGGATGGGAGGATGGTCCATTCTACGACACAATATATGTAGAATATGTCGAGGAGGCTGCCACCAGGGAGGAAGGCATTCTGGGTGAGGTCTTTGATTTCACTTACCTGCTGCCTATGGAAGACCTTAAAAGCATCGACGAGAGCCCGGTGGCTAAGGTTCCAGCGATACCATCCTTCCAGAATCTACTAGGTTTCTTCAATCTAAAGAGACCCCCAACAGACAATGCGCTCGTCCGCAAGGCCATAGCTTACGCGACTCCATACCAGAAAATAATAGATGAGGTGTTAATGGGCTACGGGGTCCAGTCTAAAGGTCCGGTGCCCGCAGGCTTGTTCGGATACGTAGAGGACCTATTCCAGTACACTCAAGACCTAGATAAGGCTAGGGACCTCCTTAGGGAGGCAGGGTATACACCGCCCCCCTCGGCGATGGCGATAGCGGGCTCCCTAGCCTACACAGAGTTGTTGATACCCTGCTTCCACGTGATGGCGTGCTTGGTGAAGCGTGAATGGGAATACACACCTACGTAGCGAAGAGAATTGCCCTATCAGCTCTGGTAATACTCGGCACAATCACCGTCACCTTTTTTTTATCTAGGATGGTTCCGTCAGACCCTGCAGCACTGTGGGCTGGCCAACACCCAACCATCGAGGAGGTTAGAAAAGCACGTGTGATGCTCGGTTTAGACCAGCCTTTACACGTTCAATACTTCTCCTACCTCACTAAGCTCATGCAAGGAGACCTAGGAGTCTCCATCAGGTTCAAAAGGAGCATTCTAGGGGACCTTTTCTTCTACCTTCCCGCCACGCTTGAACTCATCATCGCAGGCTTCATCATCGCCCTAGCCATAGGCATACCGCTAGGGGTCATCTCCGCCGTTAAAGAGAATAAGATCATAGACCACCTCACAAGAACCATGGCCATCGCCGGGGCGTCCATACCCGTGTTCTGGTTAGGCATAGTGTTCCAGATCATCTTCTTCGGGATGCTCGGTATCCTACCGCTCACTGGGAGGGTGAGCTCTGAGATAGTGATTACAAACCCGATAAAGAGGATAACAGGCTTTTACCTGATCGACAGTTTGGTGACGAGCAACTGGCCTGCCTTCACAAGTGCCCTAGTCCACCTGCTGCTGCCAGCCATAGTCATAGCCACCTACCCGCTGGGTCTTTGCGTGAGGATGGTGAGGGCCTCAATGATAGAGGTCCTCAGAGAGAACTACATCAGAGCTGCTAGAGCCAGTGGGATACCGGAAAGAACCATAATTTTTAGGTACGCCTTAAAGAACGCCATTGTGCCCGCCTTCACGGCTATAGGTCTCTCCTTTGCGTACTCCATCACCGGGGCCTTCCTCGTTGAGTTTATCTTTAGCTGGGGCGGCGTGGGCTCGTACATAACCTACGCCATCGCGACCATCGACTACCCCGTCATTGTGGGTGTAACCCTCTTCGTCTGCGCGTTTTATGTGGCGATCAACCTACTCCTAGATGTCTTACAAGCTGTGGTAGATCCACGTGTGAAATACTAGATAAGGGCGAGAGAATGGCGAGAAAGGTGTCGTTGAGGCCGTCGTTAGGGAGGCGCAGGTTCAGTGAGGCGAGGATCATAGCCTATGTGCTCAGAAGTGACCCTCTCTCCGTGGGCGCTATAGCCTTGATTCTGCTAATCATTTTCGCAGGGGTCCTTGCACCCTTGATCGCGCCATACAAGGAGGACATTCTGGGGATACCTCGCCCAGGGTATAAGTTCCTACCTCCAAGCCTCGACCATCTCTTCGGAACCGACTACTTCGGCAGGGACGTCTTCAGTCTAGTGCTCATGGGCACCAGAATCTCCCTCATGGCCGGCCTCGTTGTGGTCATCCTGTCGTTACTCATCGGATGTCCACTTGGGGTCATAGCTGGGTACTTCAGAGGAACTGTGGTGGACGAGGTGATAATGAGGATAACGGACATATTCCTAGCCCTGCCGCCCCTTCTACTAGCCATAGTGATTGCAGCGACCCTGGGGCCAGGTCTTGAAAACGCCATGATCGCCACAGCCATATCATGGTGGCCTTGGTACACCAGGTTGATGAGAGCTCAAGCAGCCTCCCTGAGGGAGCGACCCTTCGTTGAGGCAGCTAGAGGCCTCGGCGTGGGAGAACTAGTCATAGTGTTCAGGCATATTCTACCTAACGCAGTGGCACCTGTCATCGTGCAGGCTACCATGGACATCGGCTCGGCGATCCTATTGACCTCAGCGCTCAGCTTTCTAGGTCTCGGAGCCCAACCCCCAACACCGGAATGGGGGTTAATGGTGAACCTTGGGAGGCCTTACATCAGAAATTACTGGTGGTATGCGACATTCCCAGGGCTGGCCATCTTCATCACTGTCATGGTCTTCAACGTTCTCGGAGATGGGCTTAGGAAGGCTCTAGACCCGAGGCTTAGGATGAGGAGGGCTGGGTGAACCACTTGAGCGACCTCCTCTCAGTCAGGAACCTCATGCTCCACTTCGTCACCTACTATGGAGTTGTCAAGGCATTGGACGGCGTCAGCTTTGACGTGCGGAGGGAGGATGTCTTCGGGCTGGTTGGGGAGACAGGCTGCGGAAAGACCGTCACCTCCCTCACCATCCTCAAGCTTCTCCCAGAAAACGCGATGATCGTGGGTGGCGAGATCATCTTCAAGGGCGAAAACCTCCTAGACAAGAGTGAGGAGGAAATGAGGGACATTAGGGGCGGAAAGATTTCCATGATCTTCCAAGACCCGTCCACGTCGTTAAATCCGCTCTTCACGGTCAAGGACCAGCTTGTACGCGTTCTGCTCACACACCAGAAGATCAACAAGGAGGAAGCCTATAGGAGGGGCATCAACCTTTTAAGGTCCGTTGGGCTGCCAGACCCAGAGAGGCTAATGGGTTTCTATCCCTTCGAGCTTAGTGGTGGGATGCAGCAGAGAGTTATGATAGCGATTGCCATCTCCTCGAATCCAGACCTGCTGATAGCCGATGAGCCTACAAGCAATCTAGACGTTACTATCCAGGCTCAAATCCTAGACCTGATCAAAAGGTGTAGGGAGGAGACCGGAGCCTCTGTCCTCTTCATTACACACGACTTCGGAATCGTCACCGAGATATGCGACAGGGTCGGTGTGATGTATGCAGGGACAATGGCTGAAATCGCTCCGCTAAGGGAACTCCTCACCGACCCGCTACACCCCTACACTAAGGGCCTCCTAGCATCTATACCAACCCCAGGCAAAAGGGGTGAGAGGCTCCACATGATCCGAGGAATGGTTCCAGAACTCATAAAACCACCTTCAGGTTGCAGGTTCCACCCAAGGTGCCCAAGCGTCATGGATGTATGCAGAATGAAAAGCCCACCCACCGTTAAAATCGGCGAGGAACACTTGGTGACATGTCACCTCTATGAGACAGGTGCGTGAGATTGAGTAAGCCGTTAGTTGAGGTACGTAACCTAAAGAAGTACTTTCCGGTTAGGAAATGGTTGTTTAGGGTGGTTGGGTACGTTAAGGCAGTGGATGGAGTGGACCTGGACGTAAGGGTTAAGAGCACCCACGGCCTCATAGGGGAGTCTGGCTGTGGAAAGACGACGCTAGGCAGAACCATCGTAAGGCTGATGGAGCCCACTGATGGAAAGGTCTTCTTCGACGGGGTCGAGATAATGGGACTGGATAAGAAGGAGCTGAGGGAGCTGAGGAAAAACATGCGCATCGTCTTCCAAGACCCCTTCTCTTCTCTAGACCCGAGGATGTGCGTCAGAGATCAAATAGTCGAGGGGATTAGGACCCACGTCCGCGCATCCGGTGAGGAGATAGACGAGGAAATCCTAAGGTTACTAAAGCTCGTGGGCCTAAAGGAGGAGCACATGTGGAGATACCCCCACGAGCTGAGTGGAGGTCAGAACCAGAGGGTTGCAATAGCTAGGGCCATAACCCTAAACCCCAAGTTCGTTGTGCTGGATGAGCCCACATCAGCCCTAGACGTTTCGGTGCAAGCTCAAATTCTGGAATTGCTCAAGGACCTACAGGATAAGTTTAACCTCTCCTACCTTTTCATATCCCACGATCTGAGCGTTGTAGGATACATCAGCGACGATATCTCTGTGATGTACGTAGGTAACATTGTAGAGGTGATAGACGCCGACAGGATATGGGAGGAGGCCCTACACCCCTACACTCAATGTCTGCTATCCGCCGTTCCCATTGCAGAGCTGGACATAAAAAAGGAAGAGAAGATAGAGCTTAAGGGTGAGGTCCCAAGCCCTGTGAACCCGCCCCCGGGTTGCAGGTTCCACCCAAGGTGCCCGTACGTCATGGATGTATGCAAGACTAGAAAGCCCGAGCTAGTTGAGGTAGAGCACAAGCATCTCGTCGCGTGCCATAAAGCTGTTTGAGGGCGTATGTGGTTAACCAAGATCCGGGCACAGAGGAAATTGAAGCCCCAGTCATGAGTTAGACGGTAGAAGCAACTAATGAGTAGTCGTGACGGTTACCATCAACGAGGAAAGATATCGGCTATTTCCCTCACGGTTGATATCGTCCCCCGCAAACTCCCTTTTTTCTACTTTACAGAGTGCACAAGGATGAATTCACACCCGAGTAGTGGCATCCCGGGGGTACCGTTCCCGAATTGTAATTTATACCAAAATCCTTTTTTTCGCCCAAGTTTTTAGACTTTTTTGGCTTCAATCTTCAGTTGATTATCTCTTCAATAGGATAACAGAATCGAATATGGGGTCGGGATAGATTTGGACCCTACCGATAGAGGAGATATCCCCGTAACCCCTCTTTTTTGTAAAGTGTTGGGTGTGATTCGAATCCTCGTGCTATGCATTTTTCACTGATTGATGAAAATTAATCAATCAGTAAAGTGAAATTTTTCCACTAAATCCTCTTTTGCCATATGTTTCACTCAAGAGTGAAACTTTATATAGATCGATAGTGAAAGTTTTCACTGGTTGACTTTAAATGCTCCCTCACAGGAAGATCAGCCATAGGAACCTAGAGAAGGCATTTATTGAGGCAATTAAAAAAACAAGGCCCTCGGTAAGAATCGATCCAGAACCAAAGTTGGACCTTCTATATAGACCAGATATTGTTTTTGAAGAGAACGGTAAAAAGATACTCGTAGAACTCAAAAGCTCCATGTACCCTACCGACGTCGCGCGCTCAATTTACCAAGTCATAGGTTACTTCAATTTAGCCACTGAGAGTTTTGACCACATGTACATAGTACTTCCCGCAGAAACTCTGAGTTCACCTGAATTGAAACGGCTAACCGAAACCATCCAGGATAAATTGCCAAGGAAGGTTGGGATAATTACCTATTTTACGACCCAGAGCACAATAACTTATGAGGTAGTGATGCCAACCCTAGAGGTATTACCGGGAAAATTTTCAACGGAACTCCCTCCAACCCGCATTTACAAGAGAACCAAAGTGTCGCTTTCCTCCCCTATGGCTATGCGCATTGTGAGATACATGCTCCTGAAAAATGAAACATCACAGTCTGAGATATCAAGAATGACGAAGGTTTCTATAGGGCATGTCAACAAGGTAGTCAGATACCTTCGTGACCAGAAAATAGTGTCCTATAAAGGTAGAAAAATGGTTGTAGTGGAACCTTGGAAATTGCTGAATGAAATGTCCTGGTCGCGCGCAATGGATAGTCTGAAAATAGCAGAGCCTGTTGCGCCTGCTCAGTGCAGGGACATCGAAAGCACTGAAGTATTCTTGAGAGACATTTGTAAGAACAGCAAAGCCAGGTATTCGTTTACTTTGTTTAGCGCTGCGAGAAGATACACACCTTATTTCAAAAAATACGACGCTGTGCAATTATACATCGATGACTATGAAAACCTTCGACCGTTCTTTTCAAAAAAGTTGGTTGAAGAAAAAGGGAAAAAGGGGATTACTATCGAGGTCTTTCAACCTGATTCTGAAGATCTCCTGAAAGAGTCGGTCAAAATTGGGGGTTTCAGCGTTTGTTCGGAAATACAAACGGTGATTGACTTAGTTTGTTATGGTACGATTGGAAGAGAGCTGGCAATTGAGCTTTATTCTAAGATTCGAGGCAGAGAGTTTTGAGTCCCTCGCAAGACTCAGAGAGTAGAGCTAGAAGACTAGCTAGGGCTGAGCTGTTTCGTTTTGATTTGTACCTCAAGTCAATAAACGTGAGCACAGTGCTTGTCGGAGGGTGGGCAGTATATTCGTACAATCCGTACTTAGAATCTATTGATATAGACCTAATAGTGAAAGATGAGGAGATGGCCAAGGCAAAGGCAATTGCAGTAGATAATTGCGGTTGGATACCACGTGAAGAACTTGCGAACGGGACATTTTCGCGATACGTGAAGCTCACAGAAAATGGTAAGGAAATACTTCTGGATCTTCTGTCTCCTAACTTCGCAAACATTTTTCATGAAGACAGGGAGAAGAGATTACCCTATGAATTGTGCATGGACAGTAGCTGGTCTTCTCGCAGGTATATTAACAACATAGTGGTCAATGTGCCATCAAAGGAATTGCTTCTTCTCTACAAACTTAAAGCCTATAGAGATCGCGTCTACAGACTCGGTGAGAGAGTCGCTGCAGAGGAGGAAATGCGCTTGCAAACAAAGATAACAAAAGACTTATCTGATTCGATCTCTTTGATCGATCCCAATTACGGTGCACTCGACCTCACTAAGCTCTATAGTTTGATTGATGAGTTCGATCTCTACTTCTTGGCCGAAACGGTAGCAAACATTCCCTCGCAGAATGAAGCGATTCAACAATACCGACATAGCTCTACAAGGCACGTAGCTGAGTGGGTGAAAAAGACGCTAGAGGGTTTCAGAAAACAACCCAACAAATAGTCGATTTTCTTCATCGCATCCTCCTTTTTTACGATGATAATTGTTTGAACCGCTTTAACTGCTCGCACATATTTCAGTTAATATCAATAGGTACTTATTTTCCGTCAGGGTAGCCAGTAACGTATAAGAAGCCTGTAAGCTTATTGAAGTAGGTTTCGAATACGTCAGGCGAATACAACGACGGCGGCAAAATCTTCCAAAAACAAAAGTGAAAAATATAAGGAAAGCAATTAAACAGCTAAGGAAACGGCTATTTTCTTATCGGTGTATAGTCAAAGCTGAAGCCAAAGTGCCTCGGGCCAAAGAGCTCTATACCCCTCGGGGTGAGCCATACCTCCGGAGCCTTCGCTCCTATGACAACTGCTTTCATCCCCTTCTTTAGCTCCGCGTTGGTTATGGCGTATCCCTTTTCATCTACCACACATATTAGGTCGGGAGCTGTAGCCACTACCTCTCCGTCCCTCCAAGCAATTATGTTCTCGTTTTTAATCCATACCTTGAGCTCATGGATCTTCCACTTGTCGATCCCCGTATAGGTTGCCTCTCCATAGAGGAAACCTCCTCTATCCTCCCACCCATACTTCTTAACCACACCCTGGAATAGGAGGACACCGTCTAAACACCTTACTAGTTCGGTTATGGGATCCTTCCCAGCCATATTTGCTTGCTTCACGGTCTTGCCAACCTCAATGCACTTGGAAATCGAGTCCTTAATTACAACCTTCTTTACGATGCTTCCCTCAATCGGCGTGTCAACAACCGCCACCGAGCCCCCAGCCACCACAGCTAAACTCCTCACCATATCCTCATACTCGTCGAGGTCCGCGACTCTCTCGATGATGACTATGTCGCCGCCTTCGCTCACCGCAACACAAGGTAATAACGGGACTTGGAAGATGTTGGCTGTGGAATGTAGTAGCTCCGGCGCTGACCTTCCAAGGTAGTCTCCGTCTAGGAGAGGAAGATTCATCATAGATGCTATGTGTAGGGGTATGGCCGTATTTATTCCCCCCAACTCTACTGCCACGGTAGCAAAGGGCTTTCTCCCGACCTGCTTCTCCATCCTCTCAAAAGCCACAGCCATGGGCTCCTCAAACACCACAGCTTTACGCTTCCTCTCCACCGGGGCTATGCTCCCGCAAAAGTATGGACAGACAACCAAAGCGTCGTCGGGCAGCTCCTCTAAACTCACGATGGCTAGTCTTCGTCCCTTCTGAAGGTCTTCCCTCAGCATGCTTAAGCCCTTTTTAGGGTCTCCTCCCCCTCCAGTTCCTAATATCGCGGCTCCGATGATTAAATGCTCAATGGCCTCTTCATTTAGGACTCTCAACGCTAACCCTCTGCTAGAGTGTTGCATGTAACATAGAGAAAAGCCTTACCCTTAGGAGGCTTGCATAAGCCTACAAGGCTCAATGGATCAGAAACTTGCAGCAACCGCCGGCAACTTGGTTCTTAAAAACTAAAAAGTCATATGAAAGATTACTTCATATCAAAAGGTGGAGGCGAGCCAAAATGTTGCGAATTCTTGTAGTGATTCCCGTTTCATCTAGCCAATGGAATAAGCCAACAGAAAGATATGCTTTAGAATACGTTTCAGCTAACACGCAGATTGATGTTACAAACGTGGAAAAGGCGCCTGAGTCTATAGAATGCCATCATGATTCAACCTTGGCAGCGCCCGCTACGGTTGAGGCTGTTGCCGAAGCTGAAAGAAAGGGATATGATGCGGTTGTCATAGGTTGCTTCGACGATCCCGGGCTTCATGCTGCATGCGAATGCGTTTCGATTCCCGTGTTAGGGCTTGGAGAAACCTCGATGACAATAGCGTCGCTTCTGGGAAACAAGTTTGCGGTGATATCAACGGGCAGGAATTCGGGAGCGATTTACGAGAGAAAAGCGATGGAGCTAGGGCTGATAAAAAGACTAGCCTATTCGAGCGGCATCGATGTAGCGGTTCTGAAACTTACGGAAGAAAAAGCAAAAGTGAAACAATTACTGCTTAAGGAGGCTAGAAAAGCGATAGGTAACTTCGGAGCCGAGGTGATCGTTTTGGGCTGTGGAGGGATGATGGGTTTTTCAGAAGAACTCTCCAAGATTCTCAATGTGCCGGTGATCGATCCCCTATTGGTCACGGTGAAAATGGCTGAAACATTGGCCTCTCTGGGCTTAAGACACAGCAAGGCTTGGTTCTACAACATTCCAACCCATAAAAGGTGAACATCACTTTATCCATTAAAGCTTAATGAGATTAGAGGTATATTCCTAGGTTTGCGCCTCTCAAAATTAGATTGTGCGGGTTAAAATGCCCTAAAACATTTCTTTTGGAGCAACCTTTATGGGTAAACGTTTCTTCTTGGTTAAGAGACGACTGTGAAAGCGCAGAAATAAGGGCGTATGAAGGGTTTTCCAACATGAAGGCTTCGCAGGTTCTCAACAGAACCGTAAGGTTCTCCTTGATCCTTACCCTAGCGGTCTCCTTGACCATTAGTTTCTTAGCCGCTGAAGGACTCGCCTATTCTCCAACCTACGGTTCGTACCATTACAAATTTGTTGTTGATGAAGACGGTTTTACCCGGGTTACGATTGATTACGAAAGCTCTGAGACCAGTGGTTCCTCCTGGGTTTTTGTGCCTAAGTTCTCCAATTGGAGTAACAGAACCTTATCTGGGCGTATCCTTCAGTCCGAGGTTGTTGAAACCGAGCAAGTTGTCGGTGAAGAACACTACTTCTATGAGGCTTTTACGTTTTCGTTTAAGTCTGATAAGTCCTTCAGGATGAGTATTCAATTCAACATGACGGCTGGAGCCTTAATCATTGAACCTCGTGGGGTATTTCTCTCCCCTCAGATAGGGTTTCAAGAAGACAACACGGGTAGGGCTGAAGTCTTCCTTCCTAAGGATAGTAAGGTGGTTAAGGCAAACTATCCGCCAACCAAGGAAACTGCAAACTATGTGCTTTTTGACCTCTATGAAAACTTGATTAGGCTACAGATCGAATTTAAAACAAGCATCACCACGCCTGAGTTGTCGACACTTGAGCAAAGCATTTTCACCTTTCAAACCGCGAAAAGATACGAGAGCTATGCTTCTGAAGTTTTGGACCTCTTCAACGCTGTTTATGACGGCCTTGTAGATTTGTTCGATGTCACGCTTGAAAGAGTTGACATAAGGTTTGTCATCCCAGAATTTTACGAACTGCTTTCTTTAGGGGGTTATGTCCCCTTCACAGGCGGGAAGGTGGGTGATATCCACATAAACGTTTTCTCCGTTCGGTTTGAGAGAGGAATTCTAGAGGTGACTGCACTCCACGAGCTCGTCCACCACTTTTTGTTCAAGGTAGGGCTATCCCCCAGCGATCTTCTCTGGTTTCACGAAGGCATGGCGCAATATGTTAGCATTGAAGTTGCTGATGAGCTGGGCTACGAGGGGGCGTCGACGGAGAGGGACAGGCTTAGGGTGGGTGCCTTGCAACTCACTCGTTATGGCGAAGACCTTAGCTTTCTACAAGAATGGAAGCCCGAGACCCAACCGGTGGACGTAACTGCCTGCTACGTAGCCTCATATTATATTGTCAGTGAACTAGCCGAGAAGTATGGCGAGCTTGACTATTACGAGCACTTCTTTAAGTTGATAAAGGGAAAAGAGGTGGAGGACAATAGCGTTCTTGCATACCACTTAAGTTTAGCCGCTAACACTTCGGTAGCTCTTGATCTCAGAAAATGGGGATTCGATATAGTTGACCTGTATGGCTTTCCGGCACTCGTCGACGAGGCGGAAAGGGCGGTGTATGGGTTAAGCCCAGCATTCCAACCCTATAGATTCCTAGCAGAACATCTCTACAAACAAGGGTTAACCTACCTCGAGAAGGGTGATACTGAAAAAGCAAGCCAATATCTTGAAGCCTCCATTTCCTTAGCAAAACTCGCTCCTCTACTAACTCTCATAACAGTAGCCGCCATCCTCGTAGCCACCATTTATACTTTGAAGTCCATAAAGCACCACCCAAGCCAAGCAATCATTGAGACCAGTCTCGGAAAGTCTAATAATGATCAGTTCTCAAAGTCTGGAAATAGTTGAAAAATGGGAATAGAGATTCGGTGTCCTTCGTGATAGATGGCGAGAAGGGCCTCATCCTGCCCGCACATCGGTCGAGGCAGCGTACGTTACAATGCTTCCCTTAGAAGCTCCGAGATGTCTCTCACAACGATTTTGTCTTCTACGTCTAAGACCTTTACTGCGTCCTCTAAAGTGGTTATGCAGAAGGGACAAGCGGTGGCTATCACCTCGACTCCAAGCTCTAGAGCCTCTCTAGCCCTGTTTACACAGGGTCGCTTTTCTGGGGTTGCCTCCTCTGTCCAAACTCTTCCGGCTCCTCCGCCGCAGCAAAAGCTGTTTTCTCTTGATCTACCCATTTCAATGAGTTCTAAACCGGGTATCGACTTCAATATTTCCCTTGGCTCATCATAGATACCGCTTCGCTTGCCTAGGAAGCATGGATCGTGATAGGCGACTTTCTTCTCAATTGCCTTGACGGGTCTAAGCCTCTTGTTCTCAATAGCGTCTGCAATGAATTGGGTGTAGTGCTGGACGTTGAGCTCCATGTCCGTATATGGCTTGTCGTTTTTGAAGGTGTGGTAGCAGTGGGGTGATGTTGTTACAATTGTGTCAAAATCGTATTTTTTGAAGAGAGAAGCGTTATGCTCCGCAAGTACCTCAAATAAACCTTTTTCGCCAAGTCGCAGTATATGATCCCCACAGCACCACTCCTCATTTCCCAATATGGCAAAGTCGACATTCATCTTTCTGAGTATTTGAGCTATAGACATAGCGATCTCTTGATTCCTCGCATCGTAGGATGGTGAACAGCATACAAAGTATAGGACACTCGTTTTTCCGACCACTGGAAGCTCTTTGATTTCTAGCCCCTTGCTCCACTCTGTTCTCTTCCCTGGAGACATGCGCAGAGGATTGTGATACTTAAAGGCGCTGGTCAATACGTCTTTAGCGGTTCTCGGCACAAGGCCCTCTTCCACTATGAGGCTACGCTCGTTATCTAACATAGTCGAGCAATCGATCTCTTTTGGACAACTTAGTGTACAAGAACTGCACGAAGTGCATAGCCATATAGTTTCAGACGCGGTTTTCAATCTATCGCTTAGCCCATCATCGCGCGAATCTACAATAAACCTATAGTTGGTGGTTAAGCTTGAAGGCCCAAGGAATCCCGTGTCTATTGCAGCTGGACAAGACGCGAAGCACAGAGAACACTTCGTACATACAGACTCATCCCAGTACTTCTTAAGGTCGCTCGGCATTTGAATGAACTCGGTGGGCTTCTTAAGCTCTTCTTCAGCCTTTATCAAAACCGGCTTAATTTTCACATACTTCTCGAGGAAGGGATGAACATCAACGACTAAATCCTTTATCACTGGCAGGTTGGGAAGAGGCTCAATTTCTAACATATCAACTCCAAGTTGAAGCACTTGCGTGTAACATGCCAACATCGGTTTTCCATTAACCGTGACCCCACAACTTCCGCATTGCCCCATTCGGCATTGCTGCCTAAAGGTAAGCGTCCCGTCAAGGTTGTCTTTGATATAGTTGAGAGCATCAAGTATAGTCATTCCTACACGTGTGGGCACTTTGTATACGGACAAGTAACTCTTGTTTCGTTTAGGATCGAAACGGTGTATCCTAAATTCGGTAATTTTCTCTTTCTCAGCACTCATAATAAGCCCTCCTAATAAGCCCTCTTGGCAGGAGGCCATCTGGTCATCGTTACTGGAATGTACTCAAGCCTCGGGCCATCCTTCGTGTAGTAGGCTAGAGTATGCTTCAACCAGTTCTCATCGTCACGTTTTGGATAGTCAAGCCTAGAATGAGCCCCTCGAGACTCTGTCCTAGCAAGGGCGCTGATTACTGTAACTTCGGCTAGGTCTAAGGTGAAGTCAAGTTGTAAGGCTGCTACGAGCCCCGTGTTAAAGGGTCTACCTTCATCTTCAATTCCTATATTCTTGAATCTCTCCTTAAGCTGCCTTATTTCCTTCAAGGCACTCTGGAGTTCGTCGCCCCTTCTGAATATCCAGACTTTCTTGTTCATGATGCGCCTCATTTCATCCCTCAGAGCAGAAACTCTCTCATTTCCTTCACTGCCCAAAACCTCATCAAAGACTCTCCTCTCCTCAGCTAAGATTTTGTCGCGTGATAGTTCTCGAAGATTGTTTGATAAGGCATGTTTGGCGGCTTCTTCGCCAGCAACAAAGCCGAAAACTAGGCAATCTGATGTGGAGTTCGTGCCGAGCCTGTTTGCTCCATGTATACTCACACATGCGCATTCGCCAGCGGCGTAAAGCCCTGAAGCTGGTGTTCCTGTCCTTACATTGGTATGAATTCCTCCCATGGAGTAGTGGGCCGCTGGCTTGATAGGTATAGGCTCCTTAACAGGGTCTACTCCACCGAGCTTGATGGCAACATCGCGTATGAGGGGTAGCCTCTCGTTTATCTTCTCCTCACCCAAATGTCTAAGGTCCAAGGCTATGTAAGGACCATAGGGACCCTCTAATCCACGACCCTCCTGAATCTCTGTTGTCTCTGCTCTAGCGATTATGTCCCGTGGGGCTAACTCCATTTTTTCAGCGGCGTAGCGTTTCATAAAACGCTCACCTTTAGCGTTGATTAAGTATCCCCCTTCACCACGGGCGCCCTCTGTTATCAGCACTCCTGACGGAACAAGACCTGTAGGGTGAAATTGGACAAACTCCATATCTTTTAGAGGCAACCCAGCGCGATAAGCTATAGCCATTCCGTCACCAGTCGCTGTGTGTGAAAATGTTGTAAACTCGTATATGCGCTCGCAGCCGCCCGTCGCCATTATGATAGCTTTCGCGCGTAAGGCTTGCATTTCGCCTGTCCTCAATTCTACAGCGGTTAAGCCCTTGGAGATGTTATCCTCGATGAAGATGGATGTGGCAAACCACTCGTTGTAAAACGTGATATTGTCTTGCATTACAGCCCTTCCGTATAGTGTGTGCATTTCATGAAGGCCAGTCATATCGGCTGCGAAGCAAGCTCTCGGGAAGGTATGTCCACCAAAGGGTCGTTGATCTATTTTTCCGTCTGGAGTCCTACTCCAGGGGCATCCCCAATGCTCTAGTGTAATGACCTCTTTGGGGGCTTGTCTCACAAAAAACTCCACAGCATCTTGGTCTACTAGGAAATCTGCCCCCTTAACAGTGTCCGAGGCATGGAGGTCGTATGAGTCTCCTTCTCTTAGTACGGCAGCGGTTCCGCCTTGTGCGCAAACAGAGTGCGAGCGTATGGGGTAAACTTTCGAGATGACGGCCACATCAACTTTGTTGCTAACCTCTGCAGCAGCAATAGCAGCCCTCAGACCAGCTATACCAGCCCCAACGATGACTATGTCATGAGTTAGGATTTCCATCCATCACACCTCTCATGTTCTAAATTGGAAGAGGAAACAAGTTATGGTCTTCGATGGATCGGGGTAAAGGTCTTTAACCTCTGCAATTGAATCGACCCTATACGTTAACGTTTCACTCTCACCGCATTTTGGAGTTAAGTATCGAGTCATCGTCTCTTATAGGTTTTCTATGTTGGTACGCCGAGTTTTTCATAGATTTTTGGTCTAGCCGCTTCCACTTTCTTTTCAACTTCTTCGAAGAGGTTGTTTCCGTGTGCGTCGATGGCAACCGTTAAGGGACCGAATTCCTCCACTTCGAAGATCCAGAGGGCTTCCGGCATTCCTAGGTCGAACCACTCCACCTTTTTCACTTCTTTTATCGCGTTGGCTGCGAGAATAGCGGCTCCTCCGGTGAAGGCTCCGTAGACTGCTCCATATTTTTTCATGGCGTCGGTGGTTCTCTTCCCCATTCCACCCTTCCCCACTATGACGCGAGCCTTGAAGTTCTTGATGAGTTCGTCTTCGAAGAGGTCCATGCGGGTGCTGGTGGTAGGACCCGCCGCGACTACAACCCATTTTTCCTCCTCCTTTTTTACAATGGGTCCACAGTGAAAAACCGCTAATCCCTCCAGATCGATGGGTAATTTCTTCCCTTCTTTAAAGAAATCCAAGGCTCTCTTGTGGGCTGCGTCGCGTGCCGTCACCATGGTCCCTGTAATGTAGAGGACATCGTTCACCTTTAGCCTCCGAATGTCTTTTTCCGAAATTGGGGTCTTCAGCTTGTGAACAGCCATTTTCTTCACCTCACCTTATGGGTTAAATATTCAACTGTTCCGTCAGAATGAATGAGCGCTGTCGCTCTTCTCGCGGCCCAACATTGAAACGCTACGGCTGCTGGAAAGGATGCGGGATGCCTGTGGGCGTATTCCACGTTCACGCCTAGCACGGTGATCTTGCCGCCGAGGCCCATGGGTCCAATGCCGGTCATGTTAGCGGCCTCGTACAATTCTTTTTCAAGTTTAGCTATCTCCGAGTTGGGGTTCGGTTGGTTTAACGGCCTTAGCAACGCCATCTTTGCCAGTTTCATGGCTATGTCGGCTCCTCCCCCGACGGCGACGCCTAGGATGTTTGGGGGACACGGCTTTGAGCCAGCGTTTATCACAGCGTCTACAACAAACCTTTTTAGCCCTATCACGCCTTCTCCCGGCACTAACATGCCGGTTACGCAGACGTTTTCAGAGCCTCCTCCCTTTGGAAGCACGGTGATTTCCAGGTTGTTTCCTGGCACGATTTCCCAGTGTATGAAGGGGATGAACCTTCCGGTGTTGTCTCCTGAGTTCTTTTGGGTGAAGGGGTCGACGGCGTTGGGGCGGAGAGGCACCTCCTTGGTGGCTCTTTTTGTGGCGTTGCGTAGGGCTTCCTCGATTTTGTCTAGGCCTTTCGCTTCGGCGCCTGCTTTCACGTAGAAGATGATCACGCCGGTGTCTTGACACACGGGTTCGCGCCTTTTTTCCGCTAACTCCATGTTGTCTAGTATGGCCTTCAGCTGAGTCTTTCCGGCTTCGCTTTCCTCTTCACGGTATGCTCGTTGAAGAGCGTCCTTCGCATCTTGTGGCAACTCTGTGACCGCTAACTGCAAAAGTTTAACCGCGACATTTTCAACAACGTTTTTTATCTCCAATATGTCTCCTCCATCAAGAATACAAGTTTTAAACCCTTAGCTCTCTTATACTTTTTGCGTCAATGTTTCAATAGAACTAGAGTAGAATTGAAAAGGAGCTATGATTTAACTATCACCGGTATCTTCCTAACCAAAGAGCATGGAAAAGTATAGGGGGAGGGGGTATCAAAAGGTATAGGGGGTAAGGCTAGGGGTATAGGCATACCCTAAAGGAATAGAAGTTTTAGACCTTTAGCCTTCCTATACCTTTTGCGTTAAACATGAAAGATTGGCGTTAGTTTCAGCCTAGCCAGAAGCAGCTGGTTGTCTTATTGTTTTGATAATGCCCTGATTCTTTCCAGAATCTCTTGAGTGTTTACATTGAAGGATGTTAATACTGAGAGAATCCGGTGGTCAGAAAGGTACATGGAGATCATCTTGCCGCGGCTACTTTGTGATTCCACGCAAGATATCTCGCCTTGACCTAACTTCTGCATTAAATTGCTAAGCGAAGCCATGGCCATAGACACTATCATCTTTGCTAAGTTTGCCTGTTCCTTAGGTAAGAGCAAAATATAGACCGCCGTTCTAAATCTCTGATACATGGTCTTCGAATTTGCAACAGAAAATCAGGATTATTCCATCCAAGTTGTTTAGCGGTTATTACATGGTTTTAGCTAGGTTTGTTATGAATTCATAAATCCCGTTTTTCGTTCAATTTTGACGTTATCCCTTTTTAATTCTATTGCATGACAAACTCCCATTTTTCAGAGAGATTGTTTGGTAATTCAGACAAAATTGCGAATGAACCAGTTAAGAACGCCTAGAAAGCCATTAATTTCACCAATCTCCCTAATCCCTGAAAATCCTTATGAGCGCGCGCCTTAAATATGCGATACTCTAACTTTCTTTTGACTTCTTAGTTGAGGAAACCAAGGTGACCGAAGAAACTCCTTCAGAAAAAAGGAAATATGAGTATCTCGAAGATCTTCCGGGCGTGGGACCTGCAACAGCTCAAAAACTGCGTGAACTGGGATTCCACACAGTGGAATCTATAGGCACCGCAACGGCACGAGAACTAGAATCGGCGGGCATTAGCGAAAAGAGGGCGCTAGAAGTCATCCACGCGGCACGATCATCCATGGCCCTCTCCTTCACTCGAGCAGACGAGTTGCTAAAAATGCGCCAAAACGTCCTACGTTTAACCACAGGAAGCAAAGCAATGGATGAGCTCCTAGGGGGAGGATTGGAAACTCAAGCTATAACGGAATTCTACGGCGAGTATGGGAGTGGTAAAAGTCAATTATGTCATCAGCTGTGCGTGAATGTGCAGTTGCCTCCTGAACAGGGAGGATTAGGTGGTGGGGCCTTGTATATTGATACCGAGAACACCTTTAGAACGGAGCGCATTGTTCAGATGGCGCAACATCTAGGGGTGGACCCTGAAGAGGTGGCTAAGAATATTGTTTTTGCCGAGGCGTACACATCAGATCATCAGACGTTTCTCGTTGACAACGCGGATAAGGTGATTAAGGAAAATAACATCCGTTTAGTTATCGTGGACTCCTTGACCTCCCACTTTAGAAGCGAATATCTGGGCAGAGAGATGCTGGCGGAGAGGCAACAAAAGCTAAACAAACACCTACATAGGTTAATCCGGTTAGCTCGGGCTTTCAATGCTGTGGCGGTTGTGACGAACCAAGTGATGGCTAAGCCGGATGTTTTCTTTGGCGACGCTATTCATCCTGTTGGTGGCCACATTGTTGCGCACACGAGTCACACCCGTATCTTCCTTCGAAAGTCCGCGCGGGGGCCCGTAAGGATCGTTCGACTTGTTTCAAGTCCGTATCTCCCTGAAGGAGAAAGGGCGTTCAAGATCACCGAAAATGGAGTAGAGGATGTAACGGAAGAAGATCAGCCGAGACGAAAGTGAAATGCCCATCTCATTAACCTTTGTGACCCGATTCTTTCAGCTTGTGACGAGAAGGCGATTTGCTGAGGCGGAACGAATCCTTGAGCGTTTGAAGGAAAAAGCGTCAAAAACCGAGTGGAACAGGGGGTATTTTCGGGCCCTCTACGGAATACTCTTGGCTCGAAGGTCAAATGATCCATATGTGTTTCTTTCAAGCCTGGATTTCGGTGATAAAGATACGTTGCGAAATTATCGACGCGAGTTTTTGAAGCAAGCCAAGAACCGGCTCCATTCGGATTATGATCGTGGCTTCTTCTCCGCTTGGGCTGACTACATGCGTATTTTATCGAAAATGGACTTGAATGCAGCGGAAGTCTCGTCGAAGGAAGCGGTTAGCGGTTAAAATTAAACTTCCTTAACCCGCTACAAAAGTCCGAGGAGTGAAAGCGTTAGCGTGTAGAATAGAGCCCATGCAACAACCCAAACGATGAAGTAGGCGCCTACCCCTGTTGAAAAGACCTTGGATGGTTTTTCCACCTTAGCCATAAACAGTCGTTTGTAAACATAATAGGTCAGGACGTAGATAAGCATCGCAAAGGATAAGCCCCTCAAAAAACTACTGGTTGTCAGTCCGAGGAAAAAATCATAAAGAACGTTCAGCAGGGCTGCAATAACGCCTAAACAAACCCGGCTCCAATAGATGATAGATAGAGTTTTCATTTAAGGTTCAGCTCTCTGTTTCACCTTAATTCTACATTGAGGCTACTTCATATAAAGAATACTGTATAAATTCCTAAAACTCGTCCGGTCAAGGCCTAGGCGCAGCTTTTCCCTTTGAGAGAAAAGGCTCTGAGGACTGTTGCCATGACTGATCTTAATACCGAAATTGAAGGCAGGAGTTCAATTTTAGAGTATCGAGCTGGTTTGTAAGACTTAAATGTGGTATTGGATATTAGTGTTAGATAACTTACAACCGGTTGGTATCAGGTTGGAGTTGCTGCGAAAAACGCAGAGTATATGCCCCGAGTGCTTCAGGGTTCTTGACGCTGAGGTATTTGTGGATGACCACAACAAGGTCAAGATGCGTAAGACTTGCGATGAACATGGGTACTTCGAGGATACGTACACGTTCTCCAACCCAGAATTGTACCGCTGGGCTGAAAAATACAGACACGATGGGGTAGGGCCAGAGAACCCAACGCGTGCAACCGTGAAAGGCTGCCCCTACGATTGTGGGTTGTGCAACAATCACAAGTCCCATACCGTGCTAGCGATAATAGATGTCACGAATAGGTGTAATTTGAGATGCCCGATCTGTTTCGCTAACGCTGCAACGGCTGGATACGTGTATGAGCCGAGTCTGGAGCAAATACGCGAGATCATAAGCAACTTGAGAGCGAACCTGCCTGTGCCGCCTCCCGCCATTCAGCTGAGTGGTGGAGAGCCCACGGTTCGGCGAGATCTTCCGGAGATCATCAAGATGGCGAATGAGGCGGGTTTCCGACACATCGAAGTAAACTCTAATGGCCTACGGCTTGCTAAGGAAGCGAAATATTTTGATACGCTCAGAGAAGCTGGCATGAGCACTTTGTACCTTCAGTTTGACGGACTTGATGACGAAATCTATCGATGCACTCGTGGGGTGCCCCTCCTTGACGTCAAGCAGAAGGTGTTGGACAACGCTCGTCAGATCGGATTCGAAAGCATAGTTTTGGTCGTTACCCTGGTTAGAGGCGTCAACGACCAACAAATCGGAAAGATAGTTAATTTCGCCTTGGAAAACTCTGATGTCGTTAGATGTGTGAACGTCCAGCCTGTCTCGATCACGGGGCGGATTGAAAGGGAGGCTCGAGACGCGATGCGGATTAACACGTCGGACTTCATGGAGCTAATCGAGGAGCAAACCGACGGCTTAGTGAAGGCAGAGGATTTCCTACCAGTTCCCGCAGTGGTTCCTATGTCCCGAGCGGTGGGTGCGCTCAAGGGAAAACACTATGTTGAGTTTACGACCAGCCCTTGGTGCGGGGTAGCCACATTTCTGATTAGGGGTAAGAACGATGCTTGGACTCCCATCACCCACATCGCCAAGGTTGACAAGTTCTTCGATGCCATGGAGGCAGTGGCAAATGCGGCTTCTGAGGGTAAGAAGACTAGGGCATTCATGAAGAGCATCTCTGCGTTAAGGCACATAAAAGCCAGCTTCATCAAGGATTTGGTCTGGCCTGTCCTTAAGGAAGGATCCTACCATGCCCTTGGCAAGTTTATGCGGAAAGTGGTCATGATAGGGTGTATGCACTTCATGGACCCCTACAACTTTGACCTGCAACGAGTGCAGCAATGTGTCATCCACTACGGCTTGCCCGACGGAACCATCAGACCGTTCTGCACCGTGAACACGCTTCATCGGGCGGAGGTTGAACAGAAGTTTTCTGTACCATACGAAGAATGGGTCGAGAGAAATAGGGCCTCGCTCTGATGAAAGAGGGCTTAGCGGTGTAAAAGCTTCCCCTCTTTCAGAGGCTAGCGTAGGCGACGCGTAGAGAAAAATATTTGTTAGACAATTTATGTGAGTGATGGTCATCTCCTTGAGGTATAAGATATGAAAAGGATGGGTAAGAATGAAGCCTGAACTCGTTGAAAAGTTGGAAGATATCGTTGGAAACGACTGGGTAGTAACTAGCAAAGAGGCTATGCTGGATTATCTAATGGATGAAACCGCTCCGACTGTTTGTCCTAAACCTGCTTCAGATGTGGTTCTGGTTAAGCCCAATACCGCTCAAGAAACATCCAGTATTCTGAAGCTCGCCAATGAGTGGAAGGTTCCTGTCTTCCCAAGAGGGGGAGGAACCGGACTAGTTGGAGGCTGCATCCCCACAGAGGATGGCATACTCCTTTCCTTAGAGAGAATGAATAGAGTAATCGAGGTAGATAGAGAAAATCTAATGATTGTAATTGAAGCGGGAGTAACGCTTGAAAAGCTTATGGAAGCAGCGGATAAAGCCAGCCTTTCATTTCCTCCGCATCCAGGAGATGAAACGGCACAGGTGGGAGGGCTCGTAGCATGCAATGCAGGTGGAGCAAGGGCGGTTAGGTACGGGGTTATGAGGAATTACATAAAAGGCATCGAGGTTGCGCTCCCCACTGGAGAAATACTAAACCTTGGAGGGAAACTGCTTAAGGATGTTGCAGGATACGATCTAATGCATCTGATAATAGGGAGTCAAGGGACGCTAGGAGTTATAACGAAAGTCGTTCTCAGGCTTTATCCCAAGTCTAAGGAAACAGCAACTCTGATAATACCCTATGAGGATCGCCACCACGCCCTAAAGACTGTACCTAGGATCCTGCAAGAAGGAATGATACCGCTGGCAATAGAATACGTAGAAAGAGAGTTAATGGAAAAATCAGCGAAGGAACTGGGAAAAGAATGGCCTGTGAAAAAGGGGAAAGCTATCCTTATCATGATAGTGACGGGAGATAGCAAGGAAGAGGTGTACCTCGACGCTGAGAGGATAGACAAAATCGCTAGGGAATACAATGCCATTGATACCTTAATCGTCGAGAGCAGAAAAAAGCAGAATGATATTCTCTGCATAAGGAGCAACATTTACTTAACCCTAAAGCCCTACACAATGGACATTCTGGACGTAGCTGTCCCTCCAGCCAGCATCGCAAAACTCATGGACGCATTAGACGAAATCGCTAAAAAACACAACATGTACCTACCCATGTACGGGCACGCGGGAGATGGAAACCTACATCCACACATTTTGATGAAGAAGAGAGGAGGAGTAAGGGAAGAAGATCTTGAAAGGGTCAAGAAAGAAATATATGACATAACCATCCGTTTAGGGGGAACCATAACGGCGGAACATGGAATAGGAAAAATCCGAATCAAAAACCTTAACCAATACTTAGACGAGAAAGCAATAGAGATAATGAAGAAAATAAAAAAGGTTTTTGATCCAAACAACATACTTAATCCTGGGACGGTTGTACCCCTATCGCACGGTATTTTTCCTTAGCCTCTGACTCTGAAAGCATCTTTTCGAGCCGAATTCCTTTGCTATCCTGTTCAAATAACTCCAGCACCTGTCGTTCTTGAACTCAAAGATTAGGTAAGGCGGTTTCTTTTCGCATCTATTGTAGTTACGGGTAAAAGCTATAAGGAACCGCCCCCTTTCTGACTCTCGGAGAGGAAAGCATGGGCGGGAAGAAAAAGCTCACCCTTAAACAGATGGAGAAAATGCAGGCGAGAAAACAGGAACGAAAGGAAGGCGCATCTAAAGGATCCGCTGACAAGAAGGCCAGTGGAATAGTTTCACCTGAGTACAGAAGCGATAAGGTCATCGGCGAACTCAAAAAGATGAAAGTTCTTACGCCATATACGGTGGCTTCACGCCTTGACCTTCGCTTGAGCGTCGCAAAGGGCTTCCTCAAGGAGTTGGAGAAACGAGGCGTCATAGAGTACGTCTCCGGAAGCGCAAACCTCAAAATCTATAAGCCCTGCGACTAAACGTGTAACGTTTACGCTCCCAGCTTTTACAATTTTTTCACTCCTCGCGAGAAAAGGTTGTAGAATCAAGTCGCGTGAGACGTGGGCACTACACTTTTGAAATATAAGCATGTATGATCAGGTGTGGACACAGCGATGGGGTTCCCAGAGAGAGTCTTTACCGCTGAGGAGGTGGAGAGGGCAAGGGACACCATAAAGAGCGGCTACAAACATCGCTTGAGGGTGAAGGGCGGTCCAGAGTTCAAGCGCAAGGTGAAGAAGGCTTTAGGGCTGATCAAAACAGCCGAATACCATGACTTCCTCCGAACGTACATTAAGGAGATCGTTGAAACCGGTGGTTTCAGCCAGCTTCGCGAGTCAGAAGTCGCGATTTGGGCAAACATGTACGCGGTTGCTGATCCGGTGGACGCAGCCAGCTTCTTTGTTCAGAAGGCCCACCAGATGATGGAATACATAGAGGGCAAACTTTACTATGGAGGCGAGGCGGAGAAGAGAGCAACCGAAAAACGCGTCGAATTTCTGAAAGAACTCAGGAAAAGAAGCAAGAACAAGGACGTAAAAAAGAAATGCGAGGAATACCTAAAGCGTTGGAGTGAAATCCCGTATCCATAGCGCCGTGATTAGACTTTTTCTACTCTGATCTTGGCTCCGCTTTTCACCTGTCTAAACAGCTCTAAACCCTTTGTGACTCTACCGACGATGTTGACTGGGCTGTAGGGTTGCGACCCGCCGTAGAAGATGCATAGAGCATTTCCCATGGGCCAAAAGGCAATGGTGCCCCTTTCAACGGTGGGTTTGGCCTTTTCCTCCCCCATCTTCACAGGTATTTCAAAATAAACCTCTTCCTCCCATAGAGCTGCCCGCCCCTCGATGGGAAGTTTTTTCACTATGGCTTCCACGGTTCTCGGAGCCAGATGGCGGATCAATTCTCCTTCAGCCTCGCCGATTCGTTCGATCAAAAGTTTGATGGGTATTCGGGACACGCCTTTTTCCGACAAATCTATCCCCAAACCTTTGGTGTCAACTTCTTTTAAAAGTCTGATGCTTTGAGGAGAGGATGCTGACCTGAGATTTTGGATTGCTTAGCCCATGAGAAGCTATTTTTTGGGGAAGTAACGCTTTAGCAGGTCTTCAAGGGTTGGCTTACTGATCTCTTGAAGCTTATACGTGGCTCTCACTGCAGGTTTGTTGAGGCGTAATACTCGCCGCAAGTCGATCGGAGTTCCTATAACAACCACGTCGCAAGGTATCGCGTTAATGGTTTCTTCCAGTTCCTTTATCTGCTCCTTTCCATAGCCCATCGCGGGAAGCACCATCCCTAGATGCGTGTAATCCCGAAAGGTATTCTTAATTGAACCGCGGGCATAGGGGCGTGGGTCCATCATTTCACTTGCTCCCAACCTTTTTGCGGCTATCGTTCCCGCGCCGTACGCCATGTTACCATGAGTCACGGTTGGACCATCCTCTACGACCAGCACCCTTTTTCCTCTAACAAGTTTTGGATCGTCTACTGTTATCGGTGAGGCAGCCTCTATGATTACGGCGTCGCGATTTACAGCCCATATGTTTCTTCGAACGGTTTCGATGTCCCTAGGATCCGCCGTGTCCACCTTGTTGATGATCACCACATCAGCCATCCTTAGGTTGGTTTCCCCAGGGTGATACGTTATTTCGTGGCCTGCTCTATGTGGATCGGTAACCACGATGTGCAAGTTGGATACGAAGAAGGGTACGTCGTTGTTGCCCCCGTCCCAAACGATGATATCCGCCTCCTTCTCAGCCCCCCTTAAAATCTTCTCATAGTCCACCCCGGCGTAAACCACGATACCATTAGCAATATGAGGTTCGTATTCCTCTCGCTCCTCGATGGTGCACTCGTGTTTGTCCAGATCCTCGTAGGTTGCGAACCGTTGACATATTTGTTTGCGTAGATCTCCATACGGCATGGGATGCCGCACGACAACTACATTAAAGCCCTTTTCCCTCAAGATGCTACAAACTTTCCTTGACGTTTGACTCTTCCCAGACCCTGTTCTCACCGCGCAAACCGAAACCACGGGAACCTTAGCCTTCAACATGGTGGTGGACGGGCCCATTAGTCTAAAATCGGCGCCACTGGCCAGCGCTATTGACGCCCTGTGCATGACGTATTCGTGGGACACGTCGCTATACGCAAAAACCACTTGATCCACATGATGTTTCCTGATGAGCTCTGGCAACGATTCTTCGGGGTGTATGGGTATGCCTTCCGGATAGTTGGGACCCGCTAGCTCAGGTGGATATGTTCGTTTCTCGATGCCGGGTATCTGGGCAGCGGTGAAGGCCACAACCTCGTATTGATCGTTGTTTCGGAAGTAAACGTTGAAGTTGTGAAAATCCCTTCCCGCCGCTCCCATTATGATAACTTTAACTTTTTCCATACAATGATCCTCAGCTAGGAAGGAACACGTACTTCAACGTGAATACCGTTGCCTTCATTCCATATAAGCCTTAACGATCTCAAACCCAGTAGGTTCGTCACTTAAGCAACTGCATCATCGAATCCCCGATGTAGCTGATTTCCTCTGAGGTTACGCTAGGATGAATCGGCAACGAAAACACTTGTTGGGCGGCCCTCTCCGCTTCGGGAAGACAGTATTCCCCAAATTGCCGGTAGTAGGGCATGAGGTGAACCGGAGTATGGTAGTATACGGTGGCTCCTATGGCTCGCTTTCTTAATTCATCGACGATTTTGTTCCTTTCTGAAGCGTCAGCTCCTTCAAGCCTAACCGTGTAGAGATACCAACTGTGTTTGTAACCTCGTGGCTCCATAGGTAGTTGCAACCTTTTTATCCCACTAAGCTTCTTCGTTAACAACCTAGCATTTCTTCGTCTTTCCTCCACAAACTTTGGAAGCTTGCGGAGTTGCGCACAGCCTATGGCTGCCTCTATCTCAGGCATGCGATAGTTGTGCCCGATCATGAAAGACTTGTACTCTTCTTTCTCCCCATGGCATCGTATTTGGCGTAGCTTTTCAGCGTATTCGTCATTGTTTGTGGTGACCATGCCCCCCTCGCCCGTTGTCATGTTTTTGCTTGCATAAAAGCTCCAGCACGCAATATCTGCGAAGTAACCAGGCGGCTTTTCTTTATACTCAGCTCCGTGAGCCTGCGCCGAATCCTCTACAACCACCAAATCGTGTTCTTGAGCTGTTTCTTTTATAACTTCCATGTCCGCTGGCAATCCATATAAATCGACTGGCATAACCGCCTTCGTTTTTGCAGTGATGAAATCTTCAATTTTTTGAGAGACAATGTTGTAAGTGAGGGGGTCGATGTCCACGAAAACCGGCTTCGCCCCAGCCAATGCTACGGCTTCAGCGGTTGCCACAAAGGTAAAGCTGGACATGATCACCTCGTCGCCCATGGTCACTCCAGCCGCTAAAAGAGCCATATGGAGGGCGGCGGTTCCGTTATTTACTGCAATAGCATGCTTAGTTCTCACAAACCTTGCAAACTCCCCCTCAAACCTCCTAACCATGGGGCCGTTTCCAAGGCGGTCGGTTAACACGCCACTCTTCAAAACCTCAATAACCATCTCGATCTCTTTTTCGTCAATTTGAGGCAAGTTGATCGGAATCATTTTCCCCAATACTCCTCGTCCCTTAAACAACCCTAAATTCCCCCAAATAACTGCTTATTATTTTCGGTACAAAAGGGAGATTTGACGTTCAACACAAATGGAAATGTAGGCTCTCACTTTTGCGTTAAAATGAGTGCCTTCATGGCTGCGGCGGACGCTTGGGCTGTAGCCTCAGCGATACTCATGGGTTCCTGCACCGCTCCTGCTAAAAGTATTCCTTCAATGGGGGTTTCGTTCCTTGCGAGTTGAGGGTGAGCCTCTTCAAAGAAGCCTTCCTCATCCAGCGGGACCCTGAGCGTTTCTTGAAGATCTACCTCAGGGTCTAGTCCAGCCTCTAAAACAACGAGATCAGCAGTGATGGAGAGCAGCTTGGAGGTCGCCTGATCGTAAACGTCCATGGTTAACGATCCGTCTGGAAGCTCTCGGATTTCCGACGGTTCACCGTGAATGAGGTTGATCCCTGACCCCCTCACTCTTCGATAAAATTCTTCACCCCTCTTGCCCACCGCTCGCATATCCGTATAGCAGACATGGGCATCCACGTCTTCTCCATATTGATTCTTCAAGAGGAGCGCGTGTTTGAGGGCGTTTAGGCATCCGACTCTGCAACAATACCCGTGGTTTCGCTCCTCCCTCGAGCCCACGCACAAGATGTACGCCACGCTCTTCG
>Ga0315314_1000287_pt1 | contig 63171 bp, 57 predicted proteins | sample TDP9_MG_FD_203631 | JGI IMG/M metagenome (GOLD analysis project Ga0315314, IMG submission 203631) | Freshwater sediment microbial communities from Lake Towuti, South Sulawesi, Indonesia - TDP9 | ecosystem: Environmental > Aquatic > Freshwater > Lake > Sediment | place: Indonesia: South Sulawesi...
CTCTCCGATGGACGCAAAACTTCAACCAAAAAACCTCTCCACTTTCCATTTTCTCCTCCAACGAAAAAAATTTCTCCCCTCTTGACTATTTCCCCGCCTAACTGCCGCCACTGTCTGAATTGCAGAATTATCAAATAAAGTATTTGACAAGTTTTAAATATTTTCTAAAATAGAGAAGCACTTTTACATTATTGAAAAAGAAGGGAGGTGAAGAAGGATGAACAAGGCGGATTTGGTGGCCGAAGTGGCCAAGGTGGTGGGGAGCAAGCGAAAGGCGGAAGGCGCTGTCTCTTGCGTCTTGGACACAATTACCAAGGCCTTGAAGAAAGGCCAGACGATGACCCTGGTTGGGTTCGGAACATTTAGCGTGGGCAAACGCAAAGCCCGTGTGGGCCGGAACCCCCAGACGGGAAAAGAAATTAAAATCCCAGCCAAAAGGGTCCCGAAATTTTCCGCGGGTAAGGCCTTGAAAAACGCAGTGAAGTAATCTTAAGCTTTATCAGTGGGGCGGAGGCGATTGGCTTTACGCACAGGGACTCCGCCCCCCTACTTTCCCAGCATTCAGCTACCTCAAATCATCTACCATATACCGCTGCCTCCCCCAATTCAATCCATTCCTTTTTCGGACTCCAATCCAGACCCCAAGGGAACAATAAGATCCACCCTATGAAAAGACCTCTGCGCAGTTTGGAGGCTAAACGAAGAAATGCAGAGATGGGAAGAGAGAATAAGTGAGAATCGGATTATCGCAAATTATTGAGCCCGGCTTTTATAAGTATAACCACTTGAACACTTTTTCTTCCATCGAGCTCACTAAGGTTCGGAACTGTTCTACTGACCTGCGTAATTCCTCCTCGGCCTGTCTATACTCTGTGAAATCAGTCGCAAAATTTATGATGGCTGGCCTTCCTTCCCACCGAACCAAGGCTGCTTTGGTTTCCAGCCACTTGATGCTGCCATCTTTATGGAGAAACCGATATCGGTAAGTACTGAGCGGCATCTCACCTTTCAGCCAAGAAGAATACCTTTCCGTCTCACTCTCTCGATCATCCGGATGCAGAAATGCAGCTAAAGGCTTAGAGGTCAGCTCCTCTGCCGAATAACCCAGGATCTCCGTGCATTTGGGATTGACAAATATCAATTTCTCATCCTGCAATATCCATATGCCCACAGTTGAGTGATCCACCACAAAACGATATTTTTGCAAGGCCTCTTCCGCCTGTTTACGCTCGAGGAAGATTTGGGCTTTGGCAATGGCAGCCGCAATCTCCGTGCCAATCCTCTCTGCAACTCTCAGGTCCATTTCTGTGTAGGCATTCTGTCGGGTAGAAAGAAAGCTGAGAACCCCCATTACCCCATCTTTCGAGGTCAAAGGGACGGAAAGCATCGATTGAAATCCAGCCCGAAAATAAGGCAAGAAGTCCGGGAATTGCTCAGTAGTCTCCCGGGCACTTTCCGGCTGAATGAGCAGGCTGGAGCGATTCTGGATGACTTCCTCCGCGAGGGTGCCAGCCATAGGAAAAACATCCCCTGCCCTTTGACCCGCTATATCAGGCCCCGCAGGCCCCGAGACATAGGTCATGGTCAAGGTATTATCTTCGGGATTCATAATGGTGATCGTAACCCGGTCAAACAAAATAAGCTTACCGACTTCTTCAGCAAATCCAGCGAAACGTCCGTATACCTCTTCAATGTCCAGCGCCGACCGAACGACGCGGCCAAATTTTTCTATGACCATATTCTCTTGCGACAGTCGATTCGCCGCTCCCTCGCTCCTTCGCAGCCTTTCCTCTACCTCCTTGCGCTCGGAATTTGCCTGTTGCAGTTGGCGGTTGATCGTCTCCAGGCTTCTTGTATGCTGGCTTTCGAGTTCTTCCAGCCGCCCTCGAAGTTTTTTCAACTCCTCTTCACTGCGCCTTTGGTCCGTGATGTCCCAGAAGATACCCAATATGCCGACGATGTCACCTTTTTCGTCCTTGACAGGGGTGCGAACCATATGGACGATTAATTCTTGCCCATTGGAGAGATATGCTTCATCGCTTTCTTGTGGCTTTCCCACCTCCATGATTCTTTGATCTTCGGATATGTATTTTTCAGCCATTTCTCCAGGGAAAAATGCGTAATCGGTCTTTCCGACGATTCCCTCGGGTTCGATTTTCAAGTCCCGAGCATAGTTTTCATTGCAGGACACATAGACTGAATTCTTATCTTTAAGGAATACCTTTTGGGGGATATTTTCAACGATGGTTTTGTACTTACTCTCGCTCTCCCGCAAGGCTGCAACCATTGCCTGGTATTGCGCTTCCGAAGCTTTCAAAGTCCTGATCTGCTGGCGCATTCCCACCAATTCGTTCAAGAACTTCTCTATCATCATAAACCTTTCTACAGTCTTATCTTCTTCCATTTTAAATCTCCCAGAGAGTTTTTTAGAGACGCCTAATGAAGCAATTATATTTCTTCTAACTTTAAATATTCAATACTTATTTTCTCTCGCTGCGATCCCACCCCTACCCTATTCCCAAGCTCGTTTGAAACCTCTTTATTCTGAAAGGCCTTAATATGATCCTCAATCCTCTTTTGCACTTCCGGTTGGAGGTTCAAAAATTTGACGCCCATCCCTCGCTGGAAATCAATGTTTTCTTTCCCATACTTATTTGTCCAGATCACTTTGCATTTTACTTCGATGGGCTCACGGGTATCGGGCATACGGAGTTTTAAGAGCAATATCTCTCCCAACTCCATCGGGGCTGGCGTGCGGATGAAGGCCCCCCCACAGCTCAAGTTATCCGTAAAAGCGAAAGATTCATCCTCAAACTCAACTCGCAGCCTTTCTTCTATCCGTTCATCTCGGCGGTGTTCGGTGCCCGATCCCTGCTGCGGGGAGGGGGTTCCCTGCATCTTTATGGATTCGACTTGCGGTGGGGGCCCCGGGGCCTTCTTCTCCCCGGGCTTTTCCTCCGGGAGCAATTTTTCAGAGCCTTTGTCAATGCTCTGAAACTCCTTTGCAGAGATTTTCTGCAATTGGCTTATAATGTGCTCCAAGTATGTTTCATAGGTCTTCCGAAGTTCGACTGCCCTATGAATCTCTTGGAGCAAATGGGCGTTTTGCATGGCGATCGAAGCCTGGTTGCCAAAGGCGGAAAGGAATTGGAGGTCTCCATCATTAAACCTGCGGCCGTTATCAATCAGGGCCACGCTGAGGACGCGAATCGGTTTACCCTGCCAAGATATAGGAATGCTCATCAGCGAATTGATCTTCCGTTTTCGGTTTTCGTATTGGAAAAATTTACCGAAATCTTTAGATTCTTTTAACACGAAGGGCTTAGCCTGGGTAAAGGCCTTCCGGGCTACCTCCCTTTCCTCTAACATGTTCACTTGATCGTTCTGCGGACTGGAAGCACAGGAATATTGGATCTTCAATGTCCCACGCTGCTCATCCATGAGGAAGAGGGTGGAACGTTGCGCCTCCAAGCAAGTGAGTGCTTCCTGGACAATAAACTCGAGGATTGTATCCGGATTTTCACTGGCCGTGATCATTGAGCTAATCTGGAAAAAGGCCCATTTCAGGCGTTCGATACCTTTTAGCCCATTTACTCCCCCATTTCTTTCGTTGAGGGGTTCTTCGGTTGGCGATTTTCCGATAAGTTTTTTGAAAATCATTTGGGAAGAACTCGCAGGCAAAATTTTATTCTTCCGACAATATCCCTTATTGCTGCAACGGACATGCCACTGGCCAGAACGCTCTAAAGAACAGATAATTGGATGATATAATTCATGTTTATGGTGAAAAGGTGAGGGGTTATGGGGGGGTTATTGTCAAATTATAGCGCTTATGTCAGTTATTTGACAGATATACAATAAATATCCTGATCTGAGCTGATTTAATTTAAGAGGTGCGGAATAGACAATTTAAAAGAGTTTAACATGGAAATAACGGAAGTTGGATGGCACTTTTTTTGCCGATTGCATTTCCCACTCTTCCGGAGCCGCAAAGGTCGCCCGGCAAATCTGGATTCTTGCATTGGCAGATTAAGGCCCTTATCCCAATTTCTTCAGCGACCTTTTTTATCCTTTGATAGCCCCTTTCCCGAAGTGTCCTGGGGAGGAGTTTTGTCTTTGTAGAGGAGCCGACCACATTCCATCCCTGGCCTCGAAAGCAGGCTTCTACGATCTTTTGGTAAGTGGGGGAAAGCTCACCCCTCAATTGATCTTGGATGGCCGGGCGGAGGTGGAGATAGCTAAGGGTCACCTTTTCCACGCCGACTGCCTTTAATTCCTGAAAGAGCCTGGTGATTTCATTTTCTGTGTCTGTTAGAAACGGAACAATAGGATCAATCCTGATCTCCGGAGAGATCCCGATCTCTCTTAATTTTCGGACATTACCCATCCTGAGCTCTGGCGGTGGGGCCCCGGGTTCATATTCTTTCCAGTATCTCTCCGAAAGAGAGACCAGACCAACCTGAGCGAGGATCTTCTGAGGGCACCGGGCGAAGAGGTCGAAAAATCGCCCAGGGATCAGCCCTTTGGTTAAAAAGGATATTCCGATTCCATGGTCTAAAAGGATCTGCATCACTTCGTAAGTTATTTTGAGAATGTCAGGGTGGGGCTGGAAACAGTCCGAGGAAGTATTGAGGATAACCCAATGCGGAAAAACTCTTTTTTTCACCAGCTCTTTTTTCAAGAGATTTGGGAGATTTACATAAAGCTGAACCTTTCCCTCAGGGGGGGCCTGGCTGTATCCCCGGGCGTAGCAATAAGCGCATTGGAAGAGACAGCCATTGGTAACATTGAGAGTGGGAACTCCGCTCAGACAGCCGAAGTAGGCTCTGTTCAGTACTTTGCCCCTTCTCGATCTCGGAACAACTTCAGAAATCCCCATCCCTTCCATCCTCGGGCCTCCTTCATTTTCTGAAGGATTTCTTCAATTCTCCAATTCCAGTTGCGGCCACATCTGCCAGAAGGGCGACGTCGCTGCTGTAAGTGACAAAGCGCATCCCCTTCTGAATCCACTTCTTGAGCGACTGGAGATCGAAAAGATGGATTCCCGATATGGTCCCTCGTTGCCGACAGACCTCAATCACGCGATCGATGGCTTCAACCTCCCGGGGGTGGTTGACCTCCCCTGGGATGCCCAAACTGACCGATAGATCGAAGGGCCCTACAAAAATGGCATCTACCCCTGGCACCGCAGCGATAGAATCGAGGTTCTCAACAGCAGTTGGACTTTCAGCCTGTACGGCGATGAAAGTCTCTTCGTTGGCCTGTTTCAAATACTCGGCAGGTTTAACTCTGCCGTAGAGGCTGTGCGCCCGGCGCAGGGCAACGCCGCGATTCCCGGCAGGAGGGTACTTAGCATGAAATATGATTTCTTCGGCTTGCTTGGCTGTGTTAACCTGGGGAACCAGAAGGCCGGCTGCCCCTGAATCCAGAGGTTTGAGGATGGTCTCCCGGCGAATCTCCGGAATCCTTACCAGCGGTGCGATCCCCGCCCCTCTGGCCGCGGCAATCAAGTCAGAAAGAGTCTCTGGAGAATATGCCCCATGTTCGTTATCGATAATGAAGAAATCGTAACCGCATTGCGATAGCATGTAGGCCACATTTGGATTCCGTAACTCGGAGATCATGGTCCCCACCAGGAGATCTCCTTCCTTCAGCCTTTTTTTCAAATTGTACATTTGATGCACTCCTTTCTCTCCTCGGAGTTGCCCAAGTAACTATCTTCAACCATGAAAGATCTCATTTTTTAACTATTTTTGCAAGGAGAAGTCAGTTCTGCCCTGCCGGGTGTACCAAAAAAAGAAAGCGTCCACAAAGGACGCTTTCTTTACCATCAAAAACACAGGTGACTTTATTCTACCTTGATTTTTATCTCTTTCTTCTTAGCTTCTTCGGACTTGGGGAGGGTGATTTTCAAAACCCCGTCCTTATATGTGGCACTGATCTTATCGCTCTGGACCTCTCTGGGAAGTCGGACCGAACGAGAGAAAGACCCGTAGATCCTTTCCACGAAGTGATAATTTTCCTCCTTCTCTTCCTTCTCCTGCTTTTTCTCACCTTTAATGGTCAGGAGGTCTTGGCTCAAGGAGATCTCGACACCCTTTCCCACTGCATTCTTTCCAGTTCCCTAAAAGGTCCCCAATGTCTCCAAGGTACAATTTCTCTGGGCATAGCTCATTCCTCCTCTCTCCCTTTTTTATTAAAAAATAATCACTCTTTTTCATTTGTCAATTCTTGGCCTCATATCTATCCTCGCATCGCTTCCGAGTGGGATTGAAATTCACATGTTTCTCAATCTGCTCAAAATGCCTTTTTAGATGGAACCTACCTTGACAAAAACCGCGTCAACATTTATATTTTCTCAAAAAATCCTCTTCTTTATAATTCTTGAATTTTCTTAGTGTTTCTTGAAAATCCAAATCATCTTTAGCGCCGCTACACCGGCGAGGAGGCTAATCTCCCTTTGGCGGATGATCCAGCTCCGAGAGCGATCCAGTTTTTTTGGATTGGCAACCCCGAACAAAAGGCGAAACGGGAAAAACCCATGAGCAAACCTTTAAAGGACTCAAACCGATTTCTGATGGGCATCAATTACTGGCCCGGCGAAACGGCGATGTACTGGTGGAATAATTTTGATGCCTCTGCAGTGAAAAGGGATTTCTCCCTCCTGGCAGAATATCAATTTGATTTGGTGAGAATCTTTCTCCTCTGGGAAGATTTCCAACCCGAGGTGAAAGATATATCGGTGAAAGCCTTGAACCACCTTGTTCGGGTGGCTGAATTAGCCCACGGTGTCAAGATTCAGATTCTCCCCACATTTTTCTGTGGCCATATGAGCGGGATCAACTGGCTCCCTCCCTGGATGCTGGAGTCGGGAACGTCAGAAGGAGGATTTCCTCTCTTCTCCATGGGGAAGATTCAAAAGGGGCTCATCCGCAACATGTACACCGATCGGGAAGTCTGGAAGGCCCAGAAACTCCTCATTCATGAAACAACCGGAGCCCTTCAGGGCCATCCCGCTGTCTGGGGATGGGACCTGGGAAACAAACCCTCCAATCTCCTTATTCCTCCTGCAAAAGATTCTGCCAGGGCATGGTTGGAAGAGATGGTGATGGAAATGAAGCGCTGGGATGCGGACCTTCCCGTAACCCTGGGGATGCACCAGGAGGACCTGGAAGAAGACCGGATGCTGGGACCAAAAGAGGCCGCCCATTATTGCGATATTCTCTCTATGCATGCCTATCCCGGGTATGCCAAATGGTCCAGCGGCCCTTTAGACGAGAATGTCCCTCTTTTTCTCGGTCTTTTGACTCGCTGGCTGGGGGGAAAAGATGTCCTGATAGAAGAGTTTGGGATTCCCACCAAATCCTTTGCTGGTTCCTTGACAGAGGCCGATCAAGAAAAGCTGGGTGATATCTTTCTCGCGGAAGAAGGGCAAGCAGAGGTTTATTATAAGAAGGCCTTCGAGCTTCTGAGAATGAATGGGTTTACCGGAGCCTTTGCCTGGCGTTTCTCTGACTACGCTCCGGCCCTTTGGGACAAGCCCCCTTTTGATAATTATATTCATGAGCGATACTTTGGCCTTTTCAGGTGGGATGGTTCTGCCAAGGCCTCCGCCAAGCTCGTTCCCCGTTTTCCCAGGCAAAAAGTTTCGCCGGAAATGGCCTGGGATTGGATTGATATAGAAAAGGATGAGTACTACACCAGCCCCCTGGATCATCTGAGACATCTTTATAAGAATTTTAAAGACAGGTTTCCGAATCTTGACTGAGATGATATCAGACTCCACTGAAAAGAAAGAGCAAGAGATCCTGCGAGAATTCGAGAGGGCTATCAAGGGCAAAAACTACATTCGCGCAGAACTGCTGGCCAAGAATCTGGGAAGAGCAGAACTGGGCTGCCTCCTTTTCTTCGCGTTACTCTGCCTAAGGGAAAGAATTCAAGAATTTCTTAATGCTCAGTGAAAAAGGGACAGGTAGACTCGGAGTTATGAGCTTATAAAACCGAATTGGCGGAAGTGCATGGGAATCGAACCCACCCGGGACGCCGCTCAGCGCCCCACACTGGATTTGAAGTCCAGGAGGGCCACCAGTGCCCTATCCACTTCCGTCAGATATGAAAAGTATATTCAATTGCCGGGAGGGCAGCGAGAAAAAACTCTCCTTCACCCCTCAAAGGGGCGAGAGAATCACTCTTCGCTTTTCACTGTTCACTGTTTTATATATCCCTTGCTCTTCAGTCCATCGTAAAGGGTCTTGGCTTTATTGATGCTGTCTACAATCAAGGCCGCCGTCATGGTTGCTGAGGAAATCGCATCTACCTGCGCGTCAAAGTCCACGGGGTTGAGGATTGACCGTCCGATTAAGCGCTGCTTCATCTTGTCAATTTCTTTCGCGTCCCAGGGAATATTGTCCAATTTGGTGACCTGCAGAGGAAAGAAATTAATGATCATCCCTTTCTCGTTGAAAGTGAAGAAAAAATGAGTTGCATGACAGATGTCGCAAGTGGGCGACCGGCTGGCCAGCTTGGCAAATAGATAGGATTTTTGGTTACCCGTCTGGATCTCGCCTACATAGATTCCCTCTCCATCCGGCAGAATAACCTTGGCCACTCGGAGTACTCTCCATTTTGGACTGAGCATGGCCTCCCGAGCCTTTTTTGACAATTCATCTTCATTATACCGCAGAAGGAGTTTTTGAACTTTGGCCTTCTGAAGGGAAGGATCTTTTTCCTGTTTCATAAGGGCATTCCAATCTGCGCGCAGCGAATCATTCATAATCCTCAGGATGTTTTCCGTTTCTTTGGTCAACCCAATCTTAATGCGGGCCACCAAAAGGCCTGAATCGGTTTTGCGGATGAAAATGGTGAAGGGCGTGGCTCCCGGGTCTCCAATCGCCTCATAAGCCAGAAACTTGGAGTCAGGAATGATGGGAAAAAGAATCTGCTTTTCCGCCCGGAAAGAATCTGCTTCGCGTTGGTTATTCCCAGCCGCGATGCCCAGGAACTTCACTCTCCCTTTCAGCTGGGGGTCTTTCTCCACCATAGAGAAGACCTGGTTCATCACCGGGGCCTGGAGTTGGCAGGAAAAGCAATACTTATTCAAAAACTCCACGACCAGCAGGTCGGCCTTGACATCCTTGAGGGTAAACGTATCCCCTTTGACCAAGCCGAAAAATCTTTGGGGAATCCCGAGATATTCCACATCAGATTTAGAAAGGGTCGTGGGGAAGGAAAATTCTGGGAAAAAATCCCCTGGAGTGATGACCCTATCTTTCTGTTTGGAAAAAGAAAAGTTAAATGGGAAGAACAGGGAAGCCAGCATCCAAACGGCGAAGAAAAAGATTGGTATTCTTTTCATACGCCCCCGTCCTCCACCCGTGAATCCATCAATTAGTATAGGAAAAAAGCACGGATTGTCAACACCATTATGCCCGTTGCCACCTCCCAGTTTTTCATCAATGTTTAGCTCATGTATGACCCCCTTTCCTTTCCTTCCATCATCGGGAGCCCCGGCCTGTGCTAATGAGCAATAAGTGCCTTATGCGGGCGAGGACAGCGGCTCTGCGCCCGAGTCCGCCTCGGATCTATCAAGAAACAATTTCCCTTCCTATGGAAAAATTGGCGGTGGTTAGCATTATGGCCAGGCGCAGGTTCCGGCTTTCGTTGCCCACCAACCTATTCTCTGATAGAATAGCACCGAAATGCCTGAAATTACAGATAAGAAATTATGGGTTGAATTGCAGGTGGAAACTCATCCCTCCCTCGCGGAAGCAGTCTCAAATTTCCTGATGGAGCAGGGCTCTCACGGAGCGGTGGAGGAAGAACTTCCGGGGGCTTTGCGGCCCAAGAGAGAGCGGATCATTGCGTACTTCCCGAAAGATGGTCACTTCGGAAGCCGCAGGCAAAAAATTCGAATCTACCTCCTTGCACTCCGTAAACTTCATCGCAGATCTTTCCGCTTTCGAACTCGCATCATCAAGCAAGAAAAATGGGCCGAAGCCTGGAAATCCAATTTTAAGCCCATCCATGTTACTCCCCACCTGGTCATTAAACCACCTTGGGAGGAGCACCCCACAAAAAAAGGAGAAGTAGTGGTTGAAATCGATCCAGCAATGGCCTTTGGCACGGGCACCCACCCCACTACACAGATGTGTCTTAGGGCTCTGGAAAGACTCATCCTATCTTCCCCTCATTCCCCATCCATTCTGGATGTGGGGACCGGATCCGGGATTCTGGCCATCGCCAGCCGAAAGATGGGTGCCAAAAAAGGCCTGGCCATCGATATCGATCCTTCGGCTATCGCCTGCGCTCGGAAGAATGCCGCTGCGAACAACATAGACGGTGGAATTAATTTTCGCATCGGCTCTTTAGGAAGGCTGCGCGGCATTTTCGACATCATCGTGGCCAACCTTTTGTCTCAAGAGCTTCTGGGCTTAGCGCCTTCTCTGGTGAAGCGCATGTCCCCTGAGGGAGCTCTAATCATCTCCGGGCTCCTTCGGGGACAAAGAAAGGAGGTTATCTCGGTCTTTGCTGAGCAGGGTCTGGAAGTCCGGCGTTCTTTGGAGTTGAAAGGATGGGCCTGCCTCGTGCTGCGCCACAAGAATGAAGGGGATGAAGCTTCGGCGATTCAAAATTGAAAGAGAATGTATCCGGGGTCAGGAAGCAATCATCAAGGACCCGGGAGAAATCAGGCATATCTGCAAAGTCCTCCGGCTGAAAGTGGGCGATAGGACGGTCCTTTTTGATGGGGAAGGAAGGGAATACCAGGGTACCATCGCCAGCCTTTCGCGCCGGGAAATTTCTCTCACCCTCCTTAAGGAACTGCCTTCTGACAAATCAGAATCACCTTTTAAGATCATCCTGGGTTTGGGGGTATTGAAGTCATCCAAATTTGACTGGCTCATCCAGAAAGCCACTGAGCTTGGTATCTCCGAGATCATCCCCTTCCATTCCTCGCGTGTTATTCCTCGCTGGGAAGAAAAGAGAATTCAATTGAGACAATCTCGCTGGGAGAAGATTGCTTCTGCGGCGGCCAAGCAATGTGGAAGAACAAAAGTTCTCATCATCCATCCACCCTGCTCCTTCCAAGAGGCGCTGGCCATGAAGTTTGAAGAAGGGACAAAAATTTTTCTCTGGGAAAGAGAGAGAACCCGCTCACTCAAAGATGCCTTGGCGCACCGGGCTTCCGCCATTTATGCCTTAGTCGGCCCGGAGGGTGGATTTTCTGAACAGGAAGCTCTTAAGGCCCAAGAAGCCGGCTTTCTTCCTGTGCGCCTCGGGCCCCGAATCTTGCGGGCAGAGACCGCCGCACTCGTCATTGCCAGCCTGCTCCAGTTTATCCTGGGAGATCTGAGCTGAGGAGAGAAAATTTTAATCAAACATTTTTAAAAAATCTGGGACTCTAACGATCTTTACAGATCCATACTGCTTCAAGTCGGGCAAAATCTCAATAACCAAGTCTGACCCCATCAACCCCATCAATGACCCCATTGTCTGGTAGCGTGGGTCGGGAACCGATTAGCCCCATGATAAGGTGAGGAAGAAACCCCAAAACAAGGTTAATATGACAGAAAGGATAATTCCCACCAGAGGAGATCGATTCCTAATCTGGTTTATCAAAAATGCTTTCATAACCACCTCTTACTTCCCTCCCACCAGCATTCCAAAGAGCGAATTTCTACCGCAACCATGCCCACCCCTCCCGCCTGACCCTTTATGATTTTGCTGCTGTTTGGATCAGAAGTTTCCACACCGCCTGCCAAGACAATGAGCTTGGTTGGACCTTTGAAGGTTTGGCAAAAGGGATATAAGAATTTCTAACAAAATTTACAAATCAATTCGGCATAAAAAGGGATTTCCTTTAATTTCCATTCTCAATCAAGCAAGATATTTGTCCAATAGTTCAACTCAATGAGGGAATAAATCATTTTCCCAAATAAGCTTCTGGGATGAGGCTGAGTGGTCGTAAAATGAGAGGGGACATCCGTGCGGAAATTGCCTTGCAAAGCAATATAAAAATAGGGGATGCACGTTCTGCACGAACGCCCCATCCCAGGTTGACAATTGAAGATGTGCCCCTATCGACCTATCTTAAGATTCGTCACCTCCTCTTAAGTGGGATATAACTACCCAGGCAAATAGGCAATTCCTGGGGCGGGACTTTCACGCCCAAGATGGACAGAATTAAGGGATGGACCGAGACTTGACCCGCGGCCCTTAAGGCGAGTAACTGATCCGGATTCGGCCCGGCTGAATTACTTTAAAGCTACCGATTAATTTTTCCCCCTGTTTCTTCACAAATTTAACCACTTCATCTACTATTTTTTTCGAGCCGAAGCAGGAAAATTACTCCTCCTGTCTTCTGGCCATGCGCATAAACCAGTTGCCCAAAATCTTTATCCTCGGTCAATAGAATCCTCTTATCTTTAACAGCAAGTTCGACAACGCTGGAATCTTCTGCTCTCGCTGAAATCTCCGACACCGAAAGCACGTCGTAGCCGCTTTCCCGAAGAGCTCGGACTACTACGAAATCACAACTTTCATCGGCCAGGAATCGCATAATAAATTTTTCAGAATTTCTACCCCAAAATCACTGTCTCTTCATGAGCCAAAGTATCTGCAGCATATCCGATGGCAGCTTGGATATCCTGATGCCTAAGTTTTGGATAGGCTTCTAATAATCCGGCTTCCGTTGCTCCCTCGCTTAGCTTGCGGAGAATTAATCCCACCGTAATCCGCGTTCCCCGAATTACAGGTTTGCCCATCATTACATTAGGGTTTATTTCAATTCGATCTGTGATCATCTTTGCTGTCCTCCTATATGTTCAAAATGATCATCCAGAGGATTCAGAGTCCCGTGCTCCGTAATTCAAACCACCGGATTGGTTTAATGATACAAGGCTTGGGTCCAAATGGCAAGGAAGATTGGCTCCCAGCCTAATTACCTCCGTCTCTCTTGATATCCTCCTGCCCTACCCCCTCCGGGGCGGATGAAAAATGCGGTGACTGAAAAATTCAGTCAGCCCCCCTACCCCTCCTTTTTGGTGCGGCCCCCGGTGTTGCTCAGCTCCCGCGCGCCGACCTGGTTTTGTCCCCGGAAAGCCCAACGAGCTTTTTTCTTCCGAACTTTCTTACGATTCGTCACCTCCTCCCAAGTCGGATTTCATTACGCAGGTGAAACCGCAATTCCCGGGGCAGGACTTTCACATGCAAGTTATGCAGCTGTAAGGGTCGCACGTAGACCTCACACTTTTTCCCACATTTGGATCAACTATCAGATATGACGTCCCCGGAATTCTGTTATTTGTCAATTTGAAAGATCTGACCCCATTCCCTTAGGCTGTCCCCATTTTTACTCAAGCTGAAACCGGTGCAGGTTCTTCCCATACATGTAGGGGTCAGACTTCGTTATTTCTTTATTTTGCTTTTGCGGCCCTCGACCACATTCTTTTCCAACCAATTATATGAGGATGGGACGTCGTTTCTGAGTGAACTTGCAGCTACTTTTATTCTTTCCCAAAATGATCACCCAAAATTCTATCTCTTGAAAAGGCTCCAAGCGTCGCCGAAACTGACAAATTTAAGTTTCGAGTTACGAATTTCACGTTCAAGGTTTTTCATCCTTTCCCATATAATGCGCGTTTTTCACGTAACTGGAACCCAATTCTCTTAGCTGGCTTTTCCGGGGGCGCCATTAATTGCCTGATAGCCTTTAAAATCAGCTGAATTTGTTCGTCATGGCTTTCCAGACGTTTCTCCAATTCAGCCAGGCGCCGGGATAGCTCCCGATGACTCGCTACCATTTCTCGGAGTCTAATGAAAGCTCTTACAACAAACACGCTGACCTGAATGGCCCGCTCGGAGTTCAACACCGAAGCAGCCATAATAGCCCCATGCTCAGTGAAGGCAAAAGGAAGAAAGGGAGAATATTTAAGACTTCTGAGGTGGTCACAAATTGTGACCACCTCGTCCTTTTCTTGCGGGGTGAGTTGAAATAGGAAGTCAGAAGGGAATCGATGCATATTCCGCTTCACAGCTTGATTTAATTTCTTGGTTGTTACCCCATAGATTCTTGCAAGGTCAGCATCAATAATGACCTTGGATGCCCTAATCTGCGTGATAACTTTTTCAATTGGTTCAACCGGAATCAGCGCCCTTTCAGTGGACATAATTTAGACCTTTTTTTGAAAAAGCTCCAAGGGCCGGGCCTGTAGAGAGTGATTTCGGCTGGTAGACTGGGGCTCTTTTCAACTTGAGGTCAACTTGATCTCTGAAATATGGAACTTCAAAGGTACCCCCGTTTACATGGAGCACGCAAAGAACAAAGCAAGGAAAACAAAAGACCTCACCTCCTGTTGAGAAATGAGGTCTCTATTGTTCTTTTTACCCATATTAACCCTCCCCCTATGGGTAAAAGGGTTCAAATTATCTGCCAATAACCTCGAAATGGAAGGCCTGGATTTGACTAAGAATATATCAAATTTAGTTGGGGCAGTCAACGAACATGGAAATGGAGGATAGGGCGAAGGTTGGCATAGGATTAGATCAAGAAAGAAGGAGGCTTAATGGAATAGCCCAAATCTTATCCCCAAGTTTAACCGCCTCTTTGCCATTATACCCCAGGATGGCTGCCTTGCAGTGCGGCGCTGTAACCAAAAAAGCCCTCAACCCGGATAAATCTCTTTCTTGCCACCGGGCGACGAATTTGATCTCCAGGGCAATACAATGGCGGCCCACTTCGATAATAAAGTCTACTTCGTGCCTCCCCTGCACGCTCCAGAAGTAAAGCCAGGCCCCCTTCCATTGGGCATTGAGAACGCTCAGAAGATTTTGGGCAATATAGGTCTCGAACATCGCCCCCAGAATGGGCTCTCGGGAATCGAATTCAAGGCGATCAACACCTGCGAGATAGCAGGCCAGGCCGGAATCACTCAGGTAAATTTTAGGAGACTTTATGAGCCTGCTCGCTCTATTCTTTAGATAAGGATTCAGTCTGAATGTGAGAAAAGAGGTTTCAAACAGGGAAAGATATCTCGAGGTGGTAGCGGCGGATAGCTTTGCATCCCTCCCCAGCTGGCTCGGACTCAAAAGCTGGCCCGTTCTCAGCGCTGTTAAGTGAAGTAGATTTCTAAAGGCCAATAGATTCTCTACTTGGCTTATCTCCCGAATATCCCTCTCCAGGTAAGTTTGCTCGTATCCTTTAAACCATACGGATGAATCTTTGACTTCGCCAAGGCATACGGTGGGCATGCCTCCGTTTAAAATCTCCTTCGGCTCAATGGGATGGATTTCCTTGTTTTTGGGTATTGTTAGGTTTTCAAAGAACTTTTTCAGAAATGGTTCTTTCTGAACCTGCCGGGCGATTTCTCGACGGCTGAACGGATTCATCTCAAAATAAACGGAACGGCCGGCCAAGCTCTCGGTGATTCTTCTTAAAAGAGAAAAATTAGCCGAGCCGGTCAATAGAAACCGTCCTGGAATCCTCTTCCTATCGACAGCTTTTTTAATCGCTGGAAAAATCTCCGGGCACTTGTGTGCTTCGTCGATGGTGATAGGCTCGTCCGAACTCACGAACCCGTCTGGATCAGATTTTGCGGAGGCAAGCTGGGGGAAGTCATCGAAAGTTAGGAAACGCCTCTTATCCAGGCCCGGTTGCTTCTGGAGGAATGTCGTTTTACCCGTCTGCCGCATGCCGGTAATGACGACCACCGGCATTTCTCTGACTGCGGCCAGCACAGCCTGGGATAAATCGCGCTCATAATAGCCTGTCATGATATTTCATCTTATGATGTCAAAATGCCATTGTCAATTGAAATATTGTGACAGACCCAAGACCCTTCCGGGATCCTAAAAAGGGAGAGGAGAGATCTCTTGTGAAAGGCCGCTTATTTCTTCATTTAACGTTTAACCCGCAATACCAGAATGATGGCTAAACCCATAGAGCCGGCAAATGCCAGCCAAATGAATTGATAGCTCCCCAGAGTATCAAATACCCATCCGGCTAAAGTAGGGCCGATAACCCCTCCAATTGAGGCGGAGCCCATAATAATCCCGAGCATTTTTCCAAAAGAAGCCCTGCCAAAATACTCCCTTAGAATTGCCCCTCTTAGAACCATCGTTCCGCCAAAACTCGGCGGGAAAAGGAGAAGAAAAGGGAGAACAACCCAGTTGGCTTGCACATAACAAAAAGCCAGCATTCCCGCACCCATAAAGCAGAATGCCAGGGCCATGATATATCTTTTGGCATAGAGATCTCCCAACCAGCCAAAACTAAGCCTTCCAATTATGCTAAACAGAGGAATCGCTGCCGCCACCAGTCCGGCTGTTGTTCTGGCAAATCCCACACTGCTGAGGTAAGGCATGACATGAGTGGTCACTGTCGTAACGGCCATCATCCGTATAGCCTCTACAGAGTTTAAATACAGAAAGGACCTCTTCTGAAGAACATCCCTAAAGCTAATATCCCCTTTCCTGGTTTGGATTTCGTCCAAAAGAACTGGGCGCTCCACTGACTGGCCATCGGGCAGGTACCCATATTCTTCCGGCCTGTTGCGGATGACCAATGATAAAGGGATCCCCAGAGTCCACATCCCCAGTCCCAGGAGAATTAATGCGGTCCGCCAGTCAAAAACCTCAATCAACCAAACGATGACGGGGACAAGCAATCCACCGGCGCCGAATCCTGAGGCCATCACTCCGAATGCTTTCCCTATGTTTTTATCAAACCAATTGGCCACGACAGACATAGTAACGATAACAGTACATCCCCCCGCTCCCAAACCAAGGAGAAGAATAGCCCCATAAAACATGAGCAGAGATTGAGTAAAACTGAGGAGGATAAGGCCAAAGCCGCCCGTGATTACTCCCATGAAGATGAGCTTTCTTGAACCAAAGCGATCTACGAGAAAGCCGATGGGAAAGGCAAAAATTCCCATCTCCAAACCGCGGAGGCTGGCGGCCAAAGAGACTTGGGTATAGCTCCAGCCAAATTCTTTGACTAAGGGCTCAAAAAAGGCGGTAAAGCCAAAAAAGACAATGCTACTCATATAGAGATTGATGAGGAAACACGCAATAACGATCCACCATCCGTAAAATACCTTTTTCATCGTCTGAAAGTCCTGAATGCTCCCAATTCTTTAAAAAACAACTTGCCAAGGCTTGGGCGCCTCTCCTTTTCAGCGGCCATATCTGAGAGATCCATTTCCAACCCTTTATCCGACTGCCCAGTCGAGTCACGGGAAGATGAGGGGCGCACGAGATAAAAAGCGGGCCAGTCGTTCCATGGCCGGCTCCAGGATCTCCCGCTCGGCGGCATAACAGATGCGCACCGATCCCTCGCCACCGGCCCCGAATGCCACTCCAGGTGCGATCCCGACCTTAGTCTCTTCGAGCAGCCTCCAGCAGAAGGCAAAAGAGTCTGTCAGGCCATCAATCTTGGGGAATAGATAGAAAGCCCCGTCCGGAGAAGGAACGGTTACTGCTGGCATCTGCCGGAGGGCGGCGAGGCAAAAATCCCGGTTTTCTTTGAGGCGAACCAGCATCTGCCGGAGTTCTTCTTCCCCAAAAGCAAGGGCGACTTGAGCAGCGCGCTGGCCAAAGCTGGGCGCGTGGGAGACGATGAACTCGTTGAGCTGAGCCGCTTTTTGCCCCACATCTCGGCGGGCCACCAGCCAGCCGATTCTCCAGCCGGTCATACAGTAAGTTTTCGAGAAAGATTGGGCCACCATCACGGCGTCATCCCGGGTGGCTTTACGCAAGATCGAAGGCGCGGGGACACCGAGTTCCGAGCCACGATAATAGATGCGGTCATAGACTTCATCGGCAAGCAGCCACAGATCATGCCTCCGAGCAAATTTGAGAAGCTGTTCCTGTTCTTCCTCGGTCGCTACCCAACCGAGGGGATTCGAGGGTGAGGTGTAGACCAAAAGACGGGTGCGGGGCGTTACCGCCGCCTGGAGAGCAGCGAAATCGATGCCATAGCGGCCGTTACGCAGTGGGTGCGGGATTTCCACAGGCGCAGCATGGCTCATCTGAATGATCGCTGAAGCATTGGGCCAGGCAGGGGTGAGCACAAGCGCCTCCTCTCCGGGGTCGAGAACGCATCGGATTCCTACATGGAGGGCCTGCACGCCGGAGGCGGTCACCACTATTTCCGAGAGCGGATCGAGTTCAACTCCCTGCAGCCTCTGGTAATAATCTGCCAGATCCTGCCGCAGGCCCGGCAGGCCAGCATTTTCCGTGTAAAAGGTGTATCCCTCCTCCAACGCTCGGGCAGCGGCCCGCTTGATGTATTCCGGGGTGGGAATGTTGGATTCCCCGAAATACAACTTGAGCACGCCCTCCATTTTCATGGCTGCTTCCGCCAGCTCCCGAATGCGAGAATAGGGAACTTTAAGGGCCGAATCGGCAACAGTAGGCATAATTACTTGAGAACCTCTCGGTCGATGAATTTTGGGACAGACAAGATATTATAGATCAGGCCTCTCAAAAATTCCTCGCCTAAGATGGTCACCCTTTCAAGGCCATTCTTCTTCTTAGGTCATAACAACAGGAGCTTGGAGGAGCTCCAGAGTGATGCCATCGGGGTCGGTCAGATATACCGTCAAGGTCCCTTTGTTCGGGCCGGCAGGGACTTCCTGGGGCGACGACTTGAACCGCACTCCCTTGGCTTTCAGGTCAGCATACATTTTGAGCAGGTCATCGACGTTGAAGGCCAGATGAGAGCAGCCCACGTTATTTGTACGCAAATCCAGCTTCTTTCCTGGCGGGCTGAAATACTGGATTAACTCCAGGCGATGTCCAGGTGCCTGGAGGTAGGCGACTTTCAACTTGGCACCAGCGATCCCTGTGACTTTTTCTGAGAAAGCTGGATCCCTTCCGGCTAAAGATATAAGTTCCAGGCCTAATAGGTCCCTGTAGAAAGATAGGGAGCGGTCCAGGTCCCTTACGGTAAAACTTGTATGATTCACGTTGGTGATCATTATCCACCTCCCTTTTCATTTTCCATTATCAAAAGAGCCACCGAGCACTCGGAGGATTTACCAATTTTCGGAAAGAAATCTTTCGGGGAACACAGTGGGGCATAGCCCCACTCTATCCCAGAAATCCCCCCTGCCATGTACCAGAACGGTTCATGGCCTGCCCCCCTTTACAAAGGGGGTTGGGGGTACAAGATTTTGCCCGTTAGTAGAACAGAGGATTTCTCTGAGCACTCTGTGGTTTCATTTGTTCTCGAGTCGGCCCTTCAGGGTCATAATGCGGGCATGGGAAGTTTTGATCATGGTCCTGGATAACCGCCCCCTCTCGACGGCCCTGTAAATTGCTTCAAAGATCCGATCAAAAAGATTCGGGTCAGATCCCTCGGGGCTATTATTGGAGGCGAGAAGAATATCGACACTCGCCTCAATTGCCAGCAGAGATGCTTCTTCCAGACTAAATTGTTTGCCGATCGCCCCCATAAGCAGGTCATCGGAGATAACCACCCCTTCGTAACCCAACTTATCCCTCAGAAAGCCACGGAGGATTTTAGAGGAGAGGGTTACGGGATATTCTGCGTCCCACTCACGGTGAAGGATATGCGAGGTCATGACCAAATCCGCCAGTCCTTCTTGGATCAGCCAGGAAAATGGATATAGCTCTTGCAGCTGATAAGAAGAAGTGACGTCAGCCACGTGGAAATGCGTGTCCTCCCCAGCGCTCCCTTTGCCAGGAAAATGTTTCAGAGTAGTTAGGATACCTTGCTGCCGATGGGCCAAGATAAAAGCTTCGGCATGGCGAAAAATCAGGTTAGGGTCAGACCCGAATGATCTGCCATTTCTGGCAATCAGGCCTTCAGGGTTAAGGCTGAGGTCGACAACCGGAGCCAGATTAAGGTTAATGCCGCCTCGCTTGAGGTCTCTGGCGATGGTCTTGGCTGCCTTGGCGGTTAGAGCCAGGTCATTTTTCTCTCCCAGGGCCTTGGGGCTTTCGGTTTCTGGAAACCCTGCCGCTGGTCCCAGACGGCTTACCAACCCTCCCTCCTGGTCGACAGCGATTAGAAGACGATTCTGGGAGTAACTTTGCAGGGTGCATGTAAGATTTCTTAGCTGATCGGGTGAGATAATGTTTTTGGGGCAAATCCGGGCAGCTTCGTTGCGCGTTAAATCAGGCCTTCTCTTCTTTTCTTCTAAGTAGCATTTCAAGTCAATGTTGTAAAGGATCACCCCGCCGAGCGAAAAATCTTTCAAGGCCCGAACAACAGGACAACCCTCACTCAGCTCAGCTTCTGGAAATCCGACCATGATCATCTGGCCGATCATGTCCTTCAATTCACTGGAAACCAAGTTTCTTTACCCCTCAAAGCTTCTTGAAAAAATTTTGAATTAGTTGGCAATTTCACTTACTGGATCGGCTTTGTAACCCTGCCCCCTCGGGAACCATGGCCAGCGCCGGCTTCAGCCACGGAATAAGCAACAGGGGAGCGATTCCGACGACGAAGGTGAAGAAGAAAAAGAACGAATATCCCATCCAGGATGCAGAATAGCCGCTCAGAACTCCGGCCAGAGACCGGCCGAGACCAAAGAGGGTGCTCAGAAAAGCATAATGAGTGGCGCTGAATTTTTTATCACAGAGCTTCATCAGGAAACTTAGAAAGGCAGCTGTAGCCAGGCCAATAGCCAGGCTTTCCAACAGGGCGGCAAAATAAATGGAGAAGGCTGGAGCAAAAGGAAATGAAGAGAGCCAGTAGCCGAGACTGGCCGTGCCCTGGAAGGCCCCCAAAATCCACAGCGATTTCAGGATCCCCCAGCGGGCGGTCAAAGCTCCCCCGGCGATGGCCCCCACTATACTGGCCAGCGTGCCCAGGGTGCCCACAACAAAGCCAATCTGCCCCGGGGTGAATCCCTGATCAATCCAGAAGGGGTTGGCCATGGCCACGAGCATGGCTTCCCCGACTTTGAAAAACAGAATGAAGATAACAGCCAGCAAGAAATTCGCCTTCTGAAATAGTCTCTTGATCGGGTCTACATACTGTTCCAAAAGCATAAGGGGAGATGAAAACACCAACCTTTTCTGGCGAAAGGATTGCAAACTCAAAACCATAATAGCCAGAAAGGTCATGATGACCGCCGAGGCGACAAAAGTAAAAGACCAACCATAAAAATCGCTCAGCATCACCAAGATTCCGCCGGCAGCGATCAGGGCTAGGCGATAAGAGGCGGAGCGGATGCCATTTGCCGGTCCCAGTTCTTTTTCGTCCAGAATGTCTATCGTATAGGCGTCAATGGCGATGTCCTGCGTGGCCGATGCCAGGCAAATGCCGGAGAGAGCCAGCCAGAATACTGCCTTGTCCGAAACCGGGTCAAAAAAAGCCAACACCACGCTGAAGAGGGCAACAGCCAGCTGGCTGGGAACAATCCAGAAATATCTATGGCCAAAACGATCCACCAAGGGTGCCCAGAGGAGCTTGAAACTCCAGGCCAGGCCCAACAGGCTGAGCAGGCCGATTTCCTCCAAGGAGATTTTTTTTACGCGGAAATAAACTGAGAGGGCGTTGTTGATCAGGCCAAAGGGAAGCCCCTCAGAAAAGTAGAGGAGCGCAACCACAGCCAGCTTCGTTCGGGTGGAAAGCAAATTCTTACCCCGCTTTTCGGAGCTCTCTATGCAAAATTTTGCCAGTGGAGGACTTGGGAAGTTCCCCGAGGATCTCCACTTGCCGGGGAACCTTGTAGGGCGCCAAATTGGCTTTGCAGAAATTGATGATCTCCCCTTCGGATGCCTGCTGGCCAGGTTTCAGAGTGATAAAGGCCTTGGGAATTTCACCCTTGACTTCATCCGGCATACCGATGACGGCCGCTTCGTATATTGCTGGGTGAGTGTAGAGAACTTCCTCAATCTCCCGGGGATAGACGTTATAACCGCCAGTAATGATCAAGTCTTTCTTCCGCCCCACGATGTAAAAATATCCATCTTCATCCTGCCTGGCCAAATCCCCGGTGTATACCCATCTATCCCGGATCGATTTGGCCGTCTGCTCCGGAAGCTTCCAGTAACCTTTGGTGGCATTGGGTCCTTTAAACAACAGTTCACCCACATCTCCCCGGAGCACTTCTCGGCTTTCATTATCGACCAAGCGGGTCTCTACATTCGAGACCGTAAGACCAATGGAGCCAGCCTTCCTCTGCCCATGTGCGGGATTAGCTGTCACCAAGCCGGTTGATTCGGTGAGGCCATAAACTTCCAGAATATAAGCACGGAAGCGCTCCTCCCAGTTTTTCAGAAGCTCTACCGAAAGGGAAGCTCCACCCGAGAGGCCCATGCGAATGGAAGAGGTATCATAGGTTCCCTTCTCGTAAGCATGATAAAGGTAATTAAACATCGTGGGTACTCCAGGGAACCAGGTTAGGCGATAATTTTCAAAAGCCTGAAGGACTGACTCTGCCTGAAAGCGCTCCATGATGATCACAGACCCGCCGGAACTCAGACTCCCAAATACCGGGCTGGCCACAGCAAAGACATGCACCAGAGGCAGAACTGCCATGGTAATGTCCTCTTCTTTAAGGCCATAGGCTCGCGCGATGTTCGGTCCAGAGAAAATGAAATTCCCATGGGTGAGCATGACACCTTTGGGTTGGCCCAGAGTCCCAGAAGTATAAAAGATGATGGCGTTGTCTTCGGAAGACAGGTCAACCAGCTTCGGAGAACCTGCTGGAGTTCCCAGACCCTCGACTGCTCGGATGATCGAATGATCTCCTTCCTGGCGGAAGATCGCCAGGTTCAGATTGGGGAGCTGGGGCCTGATCCCCTCGATAGTTTTCTGGAACTGGCCGGCCGCGAGTAAAAACTTGGACTCTGAGTTATTCAGGATGAAGGCGATCTCGCGCGGCGTATAGAGCGAGTTGATGGGGATAGCCGTTCCTCCGGCTTTAATGATGGAAAAATAACTAAGTAGAGTGTCCAGGCTGTTGGGAAAGAGGACAGCTGCGTGATCCCCTTTTTTCAGGCCGAGAGATTGAAGAGCAGCGGCGAGGCGGTCTGTTATCAGGTCGAATTCCTGATAGGTGAGGGATTTTCCCCCTTCCCAGAGAAAAACCCTTTTCCGGAACTCTCTGGCGCGTTCTTTTACGAAATCCACCAGATTCATAGGGTATCCCTTTTCATAACGCCGGCCTTCCGCCGTCCGGCTTCATTTCTTTGCTTCTCCCTGGGAAAGACCAGCATGCTTCTTTTTTAACCAGGGAACGAACGGAAAGGCCAGGAGGAAAAAGGAGATCAACATCAATGCCGCGGAGATGGGACGGGTAAGGAAGATCATGGGGTCCCCCGCAGAAAGGAGCAAGGAGCGACGTAAGGCCGTCTCCATCATGGGCCCCAGAACCAAGGCCAAAACCAGGGGAGCTGCTTCGTATTCAAATTTTTTGAAAAGGTATCCGATCAATCCAAAGATGACCATGATCAATGCTTCGGTGATACTGTTGTTCAGACTGTAGGACCCAACCAGGCAAAAGAGAAGGATTAAAGGGAAGAGAATCGGGTAAGGCACCTTGAGGATCTTTACCCAGAGCCCGATGAGGGGCAGGTTGAGGACCAAGAGCATGACGTTGCCCAGGTACATACTCGTAACCGCGCCCCAGAAAAGGCCGGGATGTTCCTTGACCAGCATGGGTCCGGGCTGCATCCCGTGGATCATCAGCGCCCCCAGGAGGATGGCCATGACGGCATTTGCGGGAATGCCGAGAGTGAGGAGAGGAATAAAAGCTCCCCCGGTCGCGGCATTATTTGCTGACTCCGGGCCAGCCACACCCTGAATGACTCCGGTGCCAAATTTTTCTGGATACTTGGAGACCTTCTTCTCCACAGCGTAGGAAACGAAGGAGGAGATGACTGCCCCTCCTCCAGGAAGCACTCCCAGAAAGAATCCGATGACCGTGCCTCGGAAAATGGCCCCCAGCGAGTCCGCCCAATCTCTCAGGGTAGGAAGGAGATTCTTGATCTTCGTCTCAAAGATGGAGCGTTCCATGGATTGTTCCACGTTGAGCAAGACCTCAGAAATGCCAAAAAGTCCCATCACCACGGGCACAAGACCGATGCCGTCACTCAGCTCGACAATATCGAAGGTAAACCTCGTAGCCCCCATTAGCGTGTCCATACCGATGCAGCCCAGGAAAAGGCCGAATGCGGCCATCAGCAAGGCTTTCCACATCGGCCCGCTGGCCAGAAAGGTGAGGATGGTCAGACCCATGACCATCAAAGAGAAATATTCTGGGGGACCGAATTTCAAGGCCATCTTGGCCAGGGGCGGAGCGATCAGCATCAATCCAATGATGCCGATGGTCCCGGCGATGAAGGACCCGCAGGCGGCGATCCCCAGCGCTGGCCCGGCCCTGCCCTGGCGGGCCATCTTATAACCGTCCAGGCAGGTGACCACAGAAGCAGCTTCTCCAGGAATGTTCACCAGGATGGAAGTCGTTGACCCGCCGTACATGGCCCCATAATAAATTCCCGCCAGCATGATAATGGCCGAGACCGGCGTGACATGAAAAGTAGTCGGCAAAAGGAGGGAGATGGCCGCCACCGGGCCAAGGCCGGGCAGAACGCCCACCAAAGTTCCGATTAAAACTCCCAGGAAGCAAAAGAAAAGGTTGGCCGGCTGCAGAGCAACCTGGAAACCCATGACCATGCTTTGAAAAAAATCCATGCCCTCTTTTCAGAAACCCCAGGGCCCCTTGGGAAGCTGCGCTTGCAACCAGATTTGGAAGATCCCATAGGCTGCGGCGGCTGTCCCCATGGCTCCGATAATCACCACCGACCAGGTCTGAGGCTGTACGGCCCGCAACAAGAACCCGATGAACAAGGCTGTGCACAGGAAAAACCCGAGCGGCTTCAGCAGAAGCGCATAGGCCAGAAGGGCTGCCATGACGATGAGGGCTCTTTTCCACAAATAGCCCCTCATCGTCGGTTTCCACCGGAGTCCCTGCTTTTGTTTTAAAGTTGCCTGTACCATTCCGATGAAGGAAAAAAGGGAGATCGCCAATCCAGCCAGAAAAGGCATGAACCCTGTTCCAGGAGAATCCAGGGTCCCCAGCCCATAGCGAACAGAAGCGATGGCCAGCATCAACCCGAGAGCCAGCCAGACTGCGGCACTCACTTGGTCGTTAATGAACCTGGACATAGAAGGGGTCTTCTACTCCTTCCGTAAACCCAGACTTCGAATCAATGAACCCACTTGTTCGTTCATCTCTTCCAAATGTTTGGCTAATTCTTGCGGACCTCGATAAATCGGGGGCTGGTCCACCTGGCGGCTTATCTTGATGAAATCCGCATCCTCCAAAGCTTTTTTGAATGCTTCATGAAGCGTGTCCACAACCTGAGGAGAGAGTCCTTTAGGCCCTACGATGGAGATGAGGCTGGGGGCGATGATGTCGTAACCTAACTCCAGCAGGGTAGGAACTTCGGGGAAATCACTCATCCTTTTTTCTCCGTAAACAGCCAGAAGTCTCAGGGTCCCCGCTTCCACATGCTTCTTCCATTCGGTGGTTTGGGAGGACGCCTCCACATGCCCCCCGAGCAAAGCCGCAATGGCTGGCGGTCCACCTTCGAAAGGAATATGAGTCCACTTGATTTTCTCTTTCAAGGCCAATCGTTCCATGACCAGATGCTGAGGCACTCCGGGCCCGGCTGTGCTGTAACGAATTTTTCCCGGGTTCGCTTTGGCATATTCAATGAATTCTCTAAAAGTCTTCCAGGGAGAATCGGGTTTCACTACCAGGCCGTAAAGATATACGGCATACTGCATGATGGGGGTAAAATCCTTGGCGGAATCGTAGGGGACTTTGCGCAGGTGCTGACTCAGGACTGCTCCGCTGGGGAGAATGCCAATGGTATACCCATCAGGCTTTTCGTGTTTCAGGCTGGCCATGGCTACGGCAGAGGCTCCCCCTGGCTTATTCACGACCACGATGGGTTGCCCGAGAATCTTGCTGGCCGCCGCAACCAGGGGTCTGGCGCAGACATCTGTTGTCCCCCCAGCAGGATAGCCGATGAGGAAGTTGATGGGCTTGGTGGGATATCTCTCCTGAGCAAAGGCCGGATCTGCGAACCCATTCACAGAAATGATGCTCAGAAGGACAAGGAGCCAGAAAATGACTTTGCTGCGAGTTTGCTCCATTTTTGAACCCTCCTTTCTTAAGAGTTAAAATTGAAAAACTCTTCACACTTTCTAGGCCTCATCGCAAGAACTGCACCACCTCCGTAACTGCCTTCCGCCCCGGGTTCTTGGGGGTCTCCGCAGGATATCCTACAGGGATCAGGTCCACAAAGTCCCATTCCGGAGGAACACCCAGGAGTTGCTCGATCTCTTTCTTAGCCTGCTGGGGCCCGGCCATCCAGGTAGTTCCCAGGCCAAAATAATGCAGGATAAGCAAAAGGTAGCTGATGGCTGCGGCCACACTCTGCAAACTGGAGCTGCCCAACTGGCGATAGGAGCGAATCTCCCGTCCCACTGGGTCGGTCTCTCCCCGGGCCCGCAGAATCTGATCGGCAATGCTGGAATACTTGCCCATGAGCACCGCAATGCAGACCGGGGCGCTACGGAAGAAGTCTGATCTCTTGCGCCAGCGCTCCACGTCTTCCCCGAATTTTTTGGCTTCGGGCCAGGAGGCCATAACTTCGGTCTTGGCCTTGACTGCGTCCGCCATTTTGTTAATTAAATCCTTATGGCTGACGATCAAAAATCTCCAGGCCTGATGATTTCCGCCGTTGGGAGCCCAGGTAGCCAGCTCCAGGGCTTTGAGCAGAAGATCTTCAGGTACGGGTTTATCTTGAAATTTGCGGACAGACCGCCTCGACTTAATCAGCTCTCTAAGCTCTCTAAAATCGGTCATTTATTTCACCCCTTTTCCCATGTGGTTGATTACGGATCTCCATACTCTACATTGACAGAAAAATTTTTTCCATGTAATAATATCATAACAAAACTGAAACTTTCTGCTTTTTTGATATATCGCCCTATTCATGATTATCCCAAATCATTCAATTCTTCCCCCCTGGGGAAACCAGAAGAGATTTTTCTTGCCCCGCTGCCTTATCCAGCCTGATGATTTGGCCGTAGAAACATCTTGCCGGCTCCAATACCCAAAAGCAGGCAATTAAAGGGGATAAATAAAATGGTCGAGATTCGATTCCACGGTAGGGGCGGTCAAGGAGCGGTCATCGCTTCCAAGATTCTGGCCTCGGCGCTCTTCAAAGAGGGGAATTTTGCTCAGGCCTTTCCGGCCTTCGGAGCTGAGCGGCGGGGAGCGCCGGTCATGGCCTTCACTCGCTTCGATAAAAAACCGATAACGCGGAGGTCTCAGGTCTATGAGCCGGATTACGTGATCGTGCTGGATGAGCCCATCCTCGATTTAGTGGATGTAACCGCAGGTTTGAAGAGGGGAGGACGGATCCTGATCAACTCAGCCAAGCCTTCATCGGCCTTTGAAAAGCTTGCCACTTTTCGCGTGGCTACAGTAGATGCCAACCGCATCGCTCAGGAAAACGGTTTAGGTACGGCCACGGCGCCGGTGGTGAATACGGTCATCCTGGGCGCATTCTCTAAGATCACAGGGCTTGTCGCCTTGAAGGCCGTAATCGAAGCCATCCAGGAGAACGTGCCCGGCAAAACAGAGGCCAACGTGGCTGCAGCTAAGGCTGCCCATGATCAAGCTTCCGGGTGAACGCTAAGCGCCCTGCCCTATGCGCAGGCCGCTTCTTCTTTCAAATGTAGGAGTAGAAGATGAAGAAAAAGAAACAGATCAAGAAAAAAATCTTTTTCCCGCCAATGTCTTTTTCTTACGAAGGAACCCAGGCCACTAAGACGGGGACGTGGCGCTACCTAACTCCCACCTATATCGACAAGTTGGCTCCCTGCAACGAGGCTTGCCCAGCTGGGGAGGACATTGAAGCATCCATGGTCTTGGCCAGCCAAGAAGATTACCTCGGAGCTTGGGAGAAAATCACCCAGGAGAACCCCCTGCCCCGAGTCTGCGGGAGGGTCTGTTTTCATCCTTGCGAGGGGGCATGCAACCGCAAGGAATTCGACGAAGCCACTTCTATCAATGCTTTGGAGCGCTTCCTGGGAGATCACGCCTTCCAGGCTGGCCGCCGCTTCGCTCCCAAAGAGGAGAAAAAAAATGAGAAAGCGGCCATCATCGGCTCTGGGCCAGCGGGGCTCTCCTGCGCGTACCATCTGGCTTTAATGGGGTACGGGGTTACCCTTTTTGAGGCCCAGCCAAAACTCGGGGGAATTCTCCGTTATGGCATTCCTTCCTATCGATTGCCCAAGAATGTACTCGACCAAGAGATCGATAATATCCTTTCGCTGGGGGTAAAGGCCAAGACCAGTACCCGGGTAGGCATAGAAGTAAAATGGGAAGAATTGAAGAAGTTCGATGCCGTATTTGTGGCCGCTGGCGCCTGGAATAGTCTGCCCCTGAATATCCCCGGGGAGGATGCCCCAGGCGTAATGTCAGGATTAGAGTTCTTGCGAAAGGTCAACTCCGGCCAGACTGTTGACTTGGGCAAGCGGGTGGCCATCATTGGGGGAGGCAACACGGCCATGGACGCAGCCCGCTCAGCCCTGCGCCTGGGAGCAAAACCGTTGATCATATACCGCCGGACAAAAGAAGAGATGCCTGCTTGGGAGGAGGAAGTGGCTGAAACAGAGGAAGAGAACATCGAACTCATCTTCCTGAGCTCTCCCGTTAAAATCCTGACCGAAAATGGAAAAGTGCGGGGCATCGAATGCCTCAAAAACCTTCTGGGAGCGCCAGGAAAAGATGGCCGGAGGGAACCGAAACCGATTACCGGTTCCAATTTCAGCCTTCCGGTCGATTCGATCATCTCGGCCATCGGAGAAGTTCCAGACTTTTCCTTCCTGCCTGGGGAACTACGAAAATCCCGCGGCTCCCTGCCCGTGAATGAGACCGGGGCGACCGCTTTGCCGGGGGTTTTTGCCGGAGGGGATATTGTGGCTCAGCCGCGGACTGTATCCTACGCCATCGGCTCGGGGAAGAGGGCGGCCATGGCCATCGATGCCACCCTTCGCGGCAGGGACGTGGCCGAAGCGTTGAGAGCCGCTCGCTTAGGAGAGAAGGGCAGCCTCTCCATGGCCCGCTACAAAAAAGGCGGCGCAGATGGCCTGGCCCGGGAAGCGGTAAAGTTCTCGCAGTTAAACGCCGCGTACTTTAAGCGCCAACCTCGCCAGCCGAAGGAAAAGCTTCCCTTCTCCCAGCGGAACACGGGGTTCTCCGAGGTCAACCTCGGGCTTTCTCGGGCCTCTGCCATCTATGAGGCCAAGCGCTGCTTCAACTGTGGCGTGTGCAACCTCTGCCACAACTGCTTTATCTACTGTCCGGACCTGGCCATCTCTGCCAGGCCGGACAAGCTGGGCTATAACATCAACTACGATTACTGCAAGGGATGCTGCATCTGCGTGGAGGAATGCCCCCGCGGGGCCATTTCCGTGGAGGTGAGAAAATGAAAAAACTCTTGACCGGAAATTCAGCCGTCTCCCATGGGGTGATGCTTTCCCGGGTGGAAGTCATTTCCGCCTACCCCATAACCCCGCAAACGACCATCGTGGAAGAGCTCTCTGAAATCTGCGCTGACGGGCGAATGAATGCCAAGTTCATTCGGGTGGAGTCAGAGCACTCGGCAATGGCCTGCGTGGCCGCAGCCTCAGCTACCGGAGCCCGAGTTTTCACGGCCACTTCTTCCCATGGACTCGCCTATATGCATGAGATGCTCCATTGGGCGTCTGGAACACGCCTACCCGTAGTGATGGTCAACGCCAACCGGGCTATCGGGTCTCCCTGGAACATATGGTGCGAACAAGGGGATTCCCTGGCGCAGCGGGACACCGGCTGGCTGCAACTCTACTGCCAGAGTGCCCAGGAGGCTTTGGACACGGTCATCCAGGCCTACCGCATTGCGGAGGAGATTCTTCTTCCGGTCATGGTCCTGGTGGATGGGTTCTTCCTTTCCCATACCGCCGAGCCAGTGGATGTTCCCGATCAGAATAGAGTAGATCGCTTTCTTCCGCCCTTCCGTCCCCGGTACAAACTCACTCCCGAAGACCCGCACACCTTCAACATCATGGCCGACCCTTCCCTCTTCATATCTTTCCGCCATGAGGCCCAGAAGGCCATGGAGAGCTCCAAAAAAGTTGTGGGCCGGGTGGACCGGGAATATAAATCCTTTTTTGGTCGGGGATATGGCTTATTTGAAAAGTTCCGGTGCAACGACGCGGAAGTCATCCTACTTACCATGGGCACGGCCGCCAGTACAGCCCGCGAGGTCATCGATGCCTATCGCCAGCAGGGAAAGAAAGTTGGCCTCTGCCGTCTGCGCATGTTCCGTCCATTCCCGGTGGAGGAATTGGTCAAGTTTTTAAGCGGGAAGAAAAAGGTCGCCGTGCTCGACCGAGATAACTCCCTGGGGGGCGGTGGTATCGTGGCCCAAGAGTTGAAAGCGGCCCTCTACCGGGCTGCGCGAAAACCAAAGGTCTTCGAGTTCATCGCCGGCCTGGGAGGGCAGGACATCACACCAGAAACAATCCAGGGAATCATTGAAATTACTCTGAACAATTCTAACCCTGCTGGGGTGCCCATCTGGGTGGGAGTGCAAAAATGAATGCCAAAGAGTTATTGGAAGAATATCTGGATTCAGGACACGGGTGCTGCCCGGGTTGCGCAATGCCCATAGTCATGCGCACAGCCCTCCATGTCCTGGGACAAAACACCATCGCCGTGATTACCGCTGGCTGCTTTGGGACCATCTCCGGTAGCTTCCCCACCTCCCCCATCAAGCTGGCTACCTATAACACGCCCTTTGCCTCTGTTGGGGCAGCGGCTTCTGGCGTGCGCGCGGCCCTGGATATGAAAGGGGACACAAAGACTGCCGTGCTGGGCATTGCCGGGGATGGGGGAACGTTCGACATCGGCATCCAAGCTCTTTCAGCGGCTGCCGAGCGGAACGAGGACTTCATCTACCTCTGCTATGACAATGAGGCTTATATGAACACCGGGATCCAACGTTCCTCCGCCACTCCCTGGGGTGCCTGGACCACGACCACGCCCCCCTCAAACCTGAAAAGCCAGCCGAAGAAGGACATCGTGGAGATCATGGTCGCTCACCGTATCCCTTACGTGGCCACAGCTTCCATCGCCTATCCGGAGGATTTCACCCGCAAGCTCAAAAAGGCCCAAGAGACTCGCGGATTCAAGTTCATCTATGCCTTCTCCCCTTGCCCTGTAGGGTGGCGGTTCTCTTCAGAACTCACCATTCGTCTGGCCCGGCTGGCTGTGCAAACGAAGATCTTTCCCCTGTATGAAGTGGAAAATGGTGCCCGCTACATCCTCAATGAAGAGCCCGAAGGAATCCCCGTGAGTGAATATTTAAAACCTCAGGGCCGCTTCAGTTTTTTAAGAGAGGGGGATATGGAACGCATTCAGGAGAATGTGGATAGGGAATGGAAGCGCCTGATGAGTCGGATGGAACAACCCAGGACTTAAGGCCCAACCCTAAAGCCTCCAACAGAGGCCACCCAAGGGAGGAAAAATGGACCGTTACCTGCGCTGTCCTGATACGGGTGGGGATTACGGGGGATTCAGGAAAGTGACTCTAAGGGTTTGGGTGGAATGAGACGAAGGCTGATCCCTCTTCTCCTTTTCCTATTTTTTATAGGGCTAACTAGCCCCGGTCTGCTTTTTGCTCAAGAAAATATCGTAGGAGAGGGGGAACATAAAGGGTTCATCATTAACGAGGGATTACAGGTTTTCAGGGTCAGTCCCATAAAACCGGGCCAGACCATCGAGGTCTTTTGTACCCCCCAATGGACCAAGGAAAAAGGGGGGAAGGTGGAATGGCGGCTGGAGGACCAAGACAGAATAACTTTGAAGGCTGCCGCGCATAACAATCCAGAGGCAGAAGCGGCCCTTTTGGAGTGGACCTCGAATTCCCTGCCCAGACCCAAAGCTTACTCCATTTATGTTCAGGGAATGGGTGGAGACTATCCGGGAGAGATTTTGGGGGCCGTTAACCTGCGTATTTTCCTCTGGGATCAGAATGATGGCAACTCCGGGACGGATGCGCCAGAGACTTACGAAAAGGCGCTCCTTTTGCCCATTTCTGACCCTGGAACTTACCTTTTTGAAGAATGCTTCATTAGTGCCACGGCCGATATCTACGACATCTACAAGATACCCATCAAACCAAATCACTCTTTAACTCTCACGGCTAAACCCTTGCAGTGGAAAGGAGTGGGTAAGAAAGGAAAGGTTCGCTGGGAATTCCTGAATAAATCATTCCGGCGGTTAAGGGGGGGAGACAGCCTATTTCCCCACACCTCTCCCTTCATGGTGAAAATTTTCTATCCCCAAGTAAAGGCAGACGTCAAGGAGGCCATCTATTACCTCTTCGTAAAGGTGGAAGGGGAGGTTAGTTTGATCTATGCCCTTCAGGCCGAGATGAAGCAAGGACGATGAGGGAACAAGAGCAGCTCTTTAGAAAATATGGCCAACGCTTTCCGGCGGGGACGGTCCTTTTCGAAGAAGGTCAGGCCTGCACGGGAATGTTCATCATCCAAAGAGGAAAGGTTCGCCTTTTCAAAAGAGTGGGGGCAAAAGAGGTCACCATTGACACCCTGGGAGAAGGAGACTTTTTCGGAGAGATGGCTTGTTTGATCGGCAAGCCCCGATCTATCAGTGCCATCGTGGAACAGGATAGTGAGATTTTAGTGGTTTCACCGGAGATCTTGGAAAGTCTATTCCACAGAACCTCTGGCCTGAGCTTGAAGATTCTGGGCAACCTGGCTTCGCGCCTGAAAAGGGCTTACGCGATCATCGAAGAGTTAATCCACGGGCAGGGTGTAGAGAAAGGCTAGTCGTCTCCGATGAAGAAAGAAGAACAGCTCTTCTGGAAGTTCGGCAAGGATTTTCCCAAGGGGACCATACTCTTTCGCGAGGGCGATCTGGGGCAGGAAATGTTCATCATCCAGAGGGGAAAGGTTCAGGTGAGAAAAAGAGTGGGAAGCACGGAGAGAGTCTTGGCCGAGCTTTCCGAAGGAGAATTTTTTGGAGAGATGGCCCTGCTCATGGGAATGGATCGTTCCGCCACAGTGGAAGTCATCGAAGACAGTAAGATTTTAGTGGTGCGGCCGGAGACCTTCGAGAGTCTTCTCAAGAGCAACCTCGACATCGCCCTGAAAATGCTGAAAAAAATGGCGTCCCGGCTTCGGGCCCTCGATGAACACTTTGAGACCGCCCTTTTGGCGGCTCAAAAGGAATACAAACAGCAAGCCTAACCGAGTTTGCAAAAAAGCCCTCCCCCGCCACAAGGGGAGGGCTTTTGCCATTCCATCCAGTTATGGGCTATTGGCTCTCCGTAAGCCTTCGGTCTCAGTACATCCCTTCCATCCCACCACCCCCTGGAGGCATGGGCGGGTATTTCTCTTTTTCTTTAGGTTTCTCCGCCACCATCGCCTCAGTGGTGAGCAGCAACGCAGCTACGGAAGCAGCATTCTGCAAGGCGGTCCGCACCACCTTCGTGGGATCGATGATTCCAGCTTTCACCATGTCGGTGTACTCCTCCTTCTGGGCGTCGAACCCAAAATTTCCCTTCTCGCTCTTTACTTTCTCGATCACGATGGAGCCGTCAAACCCAGCATTCTGAGCGATCCAGCGGATGGGCTCCTCCAGCGCCTTCTTCAGGATGTTTAGGCCAAACTGTTGCTCTTGGTCAAACTTCATCTTATCCAGGGCAGGTAATGCCCGCAGATAGGCTACGCCGCCGCCGGGTACGATCCCTTCTTCGACGGCTGCCCGGGTGGCATTCAACGCATCTTCTACCCGAGCTTTCTTTTCTTTCATCTCCGTTTCCGTAGCTGCCCCGACGTTGATCACGGCCACCCCGCCGACTAATTTGGCCAGACGCTCTTGCAGCTTTTCCCGGTCATAATCGGAAGTTGTCTCTTCGATCTGCGCCCGCATCTGCTTCACCCGTCCTTCAATGCCCCTGGAATCTCCAGCACCCTCGACGATGGTTGTATTATCCTTGTCAATGGTGATTCGTTTGGCTTTGCCGAGGTCTTTGAGGGTTAGGGACTCCAGCTTCACCCCCATCTCCTCGGAGATCATCTGCCCGCCAGTCAGAATGGCGATATCCTCCAGCATAGCTTTCCGCCGGTCACCAAACCCTGGCGCTTTCACCGCCGCACACTTAAGCGTGCCCCGCAGCTTGTTCACCACCAGAGTCGCCAATGCTTCGCCCTCCACCTCTTCGGCAATGATCAGAAGGGGTTTACCCATCTTGGCAATCTGCTCCAACACTGGCAGCAGGTCCTTCATGCTACTGATCTTCTTCTCATGGATAAGGATTAAGGCATCCTCGAGAACCGCTTCCATCTTCTCCGGATTGGTGACAAAGTACGGGGAGATATATCCCCTGTCGAATTGCATGCCTTCAACGATTTCCAACGTGGTTTCCATGGACTTAGCTTCTTCCACGGTGATCACCCCTTCTTTTCCGACCTTGGCCATGGCTTCGGCGATGATATTCCCGACGGTCTCATCGTTGTTGGCCGAAATGGTCCCCACTTGGGAGATTTCCTTTTGCTCCTTAGTGGGTTTCGAGAGCTTCTTGAGCTCTTCGACCACCACCTCAACACTTTTCTCGATCCCTCTTTTCAATTCCATGGGATTGTGCCCCGCGGCAACCAATTTGGACCCTTCCCGGTAGATCGCCTGAGCTAAAACCGTGGCCGTGGTGGTCCCGTCCCCGGCAACGTCTGAAGTCTTGGAGGCTACTTCTCGGACCATCTGGGCTCCCATATTCTCAAACTTTTCTTCCAGCTCGATCTCCTTAGCCACCGTGACGCCGTCCTTGGTAACAGTGGGAGAACCGAAGCTTTTCTCCAAGATGACGTTCCGGCCCTTGGGCCCCAAGGTAATCTTCACCGCATCGGCTAAGAGATTCACCCCCTTGAGGAGGGACTCTCGCGCTTTCTGATCATAACGTATTTCTTTTGCTGCCATTGTTTCTCTCCTCCTTTAAGCTCCAATGATTATTTCTCGATTACGCCTAAGATGTCATCTTCCCGCATGATGAGATGCTCTTCACCCCCAATTTTCACTTCGGTGCCAGAGTATTTGCCGAACAGAACTCGGTCACCCACCTTCACATCCAGGGGCTGGATCTTCCCGTCCTCCAGGATTTTCCCTTTTCCCACAGCAATCACTTTGCCTTCCATGGGCTTTTCCTTTGCCGTGTCGGGAATGATAATCCCTCCCTTGGTCTTCTCTTCCTCCTCCACGCGTTTGACAATGATTCGATCATGCAGCGGCCTGATTTTCATCCTTCACCTCTCCTTTCTGAAGTTATATGGCCGGGTCATCCCGACCTCCATTTAAAAAAAGTAACCCTCCTTTCTTTGAGGCAATTTTTTTATTTTTGGGTGCTTATTCGGCTGCTTTGCCAGCCCTTCGGAAACTCTGGAGCTGGCCGAGGCTTTTAGAAGAAGGTCTCTCTTAGCACTCTCTCCAAAAGAGTGCCAATAAGCAATATAATTCTACCCGTTCCAAAATGCAATAGAAAAATTTTAAAAAAATAAAATTTTTGGATTCCCTTCCAAAAAAGTTATCCCTGCCAGGGTTTAAGGCCTTCGGGTGTAGAAGAAATATTGCATTGGAATCCATTCTATGTTAATTAAGGACGTTATCGGCCAGCAACTTTCCCCTCGGTTTTCGCAGTTTAAGGTCGTAAGAAAGGAGGGCTCGATGGTAGGGATTACGAGCTATGGAGCCTATATTCCCAAGTACCGCTTAGGGCGGGACGTCTTGGCCAAGGCCTGGGGACCCCGGTATATTCCCGGGGAGCGCGCCGTCGCCAATTATGATGAGGATAGCCTTACGATGGGCACAGAAGCAGCCCTAAACTGCCTTCCGGGGATTGATCCAAAATCCGTCGATGGATTGATCTTCGCCTCCACCACCTCCCCTTACCTGGAGAAACAGGCCTCGACCCTGGTAGCTACGGCATTGGACCTCCCAACAGAGATCTTTACGGCCGACCATCTCTCTTCTCTCCGGGCCGGGACAGCAGCTTTAAAATCTGCCATGGATGCAGTAAAGGCCGGAGGAGCAAAGAACATCTTGGTGGCGGCAGGGGACACCCGCCGGGCTGAACCGGGCTCAGATTCTGAACAACTTTTTGGAGACGGTGCCGCGGCGGTGATGGTGGGGTCCACAGGGGTATTGGCCACGATAGAAGGGTTTTATTCGCTCTCTGAAGAATTCCTGGATGCTTGGCGGAAAAAAGATGATGTTTTTCTTAAGAAAGGGGATGCTGCTTTCGTGCAGGCCTACGGTTATGCCCGGATCGTGAAAAACTGCGTGGAAGGAATCCTAAAAAAATACGAGATGAAAACCCCGGACATCGCCCATTTTGTCTTCTCCGCGCCAGATAACCGCAGTTACGGGAGGGTGGTGAAGAGCCTGAACCTTTCTCCTGAATCTTTTCCGGAAGACCCCCTCCTAACAACTGTAGGAGATGCTGGGGCTGCTGCCCCACTGCTGCTCCTCGTAGCTACTCTGGAGAAGGCCAAGCCAGGGGAACGCATTCTGTTGTGCAGCTATGGGTCGGGAAACAGCGATGCCTTCCTTTTCCAGGTTACTCCGGAGGTGGAAAGGGTGCGGGATCGGCGAGGAGTAGCCGTCTACCAGGCCTCAAAGAAGCCTTTGACCAATTACGAAAAGTTTCTCAAATTCCAAGGCACCCTGCCCGAAGAACCATTAGCTCCCTATTCTTCCTGGGCGCTTCTCTGGAAGGAAAAAAAGCAAAACCTGCAACTTTATGGCACTCGCTGCAAAAAATGCGGGACCTTTGCCTACCCGCGGCGCAGGGTGTGCTTGCAATGTTATGCTAAGGATGAATACGAGGATGTTAAGCTTCCCAAGAAAGGGAAGATTTACACCTTTGCCAAAGACTACCTTTACCCCAATCCCGATCCCCCCACCGTGATGGCTGTAGTGGACATGGATGGAGGAGGCCGTTTCTACGGCCAGCTTACGGACTGCGATCCTGCCCAAGTTAAAATTGGCATGCCCGTAGAGCTAACCTTCCGCAGGTTCCATCAAGGGGATGGGTTTTACAACTATTTTTGGAAGCTTCGGCCAATGGAATGAAATTTTCACCGCGGAGAACGCAGAGGACATAAGAAATTAAATCATAAATTCCAACCTCCAAATTTCAATGCCCGAAACGTAATTTTCCTTTGTTCGGAATTTTGGGACTGGTGCTTACTTATTGGAATTTTCCTTAGTCTTCTCTGCGCCCTCGGCGATCTCTGCGGTTTGGCTTTAAAAAGGAGGCAAAGAAGATGAGTATCAAGGATCGAGTGGCTATCATCGGAGTAGGATCGACAAAATTCGGAGAGAATTTTGAAATGACCTATCAGGACATGGCTTTGGAGGCGGTTTATGAAGCATACGGGGACACGGGATTGGAAACGAAAGATATGGGGGCAGCTTGGCTGGGGACTCTTTCTCCTGGACTCACCGGGTTGGAGGGAGACGCTGGCGCTTCCCTGGCTGAACCTTTAAACTTTTACCCGCGCCCTGTAACCCGCGTATCGGCTTACTGCTGCTCAGGAATGGAAGCTGTGCGGAATGCCGCTTTCGCCGTGGCCGCCGGAGAATACAGGATGGTCTTAGCCGTGGGCGTGGAAAAGATGCGGGAGGTTCCACCGCGGGGCAGTTTGGTGGCCAGGCACATTCACGAGACCCATCCAGTCATCTCCAAAGGACGGACCGCCCCCGGGATTTTCGCCCCCATTGCCACACGCTATTTTCACCAATATGGGTACAGCAAAGAGACCTTAGCCAAGGTGGCCGTGAAAAATCATTTCAACGGTTCCCTAAACCCCAAGGCTCATTTTCGTGCTCCCATCACCGAGGAAACGGTCTTGAAAGCCCCCATGGTAGTGGACCCCCTCGGTCTCTTCGACTGTTGCCCAACGACAGACGGCGCCGCCGCAGTCATCCTGACCACTCCAGAAATCGCTAAGGCCCTGAAGAAGGATTACATCCTGATCAAAGGCATGGGTTTGGCCGTGACCTACGGCTATTTCAGCATGGCCTTCCAAGAAGACAATGACTTTCTCGGCTTTAAATCCACCCGCGAAGCTGCCACCATGGCTTACCGCCAAGCGGGCATCAGCGATCCCCGGAAAGAGATCGACGTTGCTGAGGTGCACGATTGCTTCACCATCACGGAGCTGGTGAACTACGAAGACCTGGGATTCTGTGAGCGGGGTGAAGGGGGAAAGCTCATCTCCGCAGGGGTTACGGCCTTGAATGGAGAGCTTCCCGTGAATACCAGCGGCGGACTGAAGTCCTGCGGCCATCCAGTGGGAGCTACGGGGGTGCGCATGGTGGCAGATGTAGTCAATCAGATGCGTGGCCGGAGTGGAAAGCGCCAGGTGAAGAGAGCAGACCTGGGCCTGGCTCACACCCTGGGCGGTCCTGGGTCGATCGCCTGCGTCTTCGTCTTGGGAAGACCTTAATTAAATACTTTTCACCGCAGAGAACGCGGAGATGAAACTAAATTCGAAGTCCAAGAAGCAAATTTTTAAATGTGGAGGAATTTGAACTGCATGGAGGAGAATTTATGGACCCTGTGATGCAATGGTATATGGAAGATCGAGGAAAGCGGGCCGCTGAGGCCTTGAAGAAACGGGAATTTAATGCCCTTTACGTGGAAACCCAGACTCAGGCAAAAGAAATCGTGCTCCGAGAAATCCCCTCTGGAGTCACTGTGGGAATCGGGGGTTCAGTCACCATCCGGGGAATGAAGGTGCTCGATGACCTCAGAGCCCGAGGCAATAAGGTCATTGATCATTGGGTCACCCCCTCCCTCTTCTCGGAAGAGAACTTCCAGCTCCGAAGGGCCCAGCAGACCTGCGATGTTTTCCTAAGCAGTACCAATGCGATCACCCTGGAAGGACAGCTGGTGAACATCGATGGGGGCGGCAACCGGGTAAATGCCCTGGGCTTCGGTCCCAAGAAGGCGATCGTCGTGGCCGGGGTTAATAAAATCGTTCCAGACCTGGAAAGCGCTCTGCGCCGGATCAGAGAAATCACCGTTCCGCTGAATTGTAGACGAATCAATAGCAGCCCACCCTGTATTTCTGCAGGCAAATGCGTCGACTGCCGCGTTCCTCTACGGGTCTGCCGCATTACCACGATCATCGAATGGAAACCACCCTTCTTCTCCGATTATTTAATCGTCATCGTGGGAGAGAACCTGGGATATTAGGGCCGGAGGGGCATTGGTGATCATCAACCGAGATCCCACCTGCCATGACTCCTACACCGAGGATGTCATCCCTGGCTCGACGGGCGAGGTCAGGAATAGAATCGTGGGCTGCCTGCAAGCGACGTAGCAGAATTAAATAGTCCAGATCTACCCGCCGATAAAAATAGGAGGAGATCTGAAAGTGTCGGAAAGGGTTGACAGGACCACTGCCTTTTGGCTACCATAGAATCCGCTTGGCAAAGAGGGGGAAGAGAAGGAGGTTCTCTGAGGAAAGTTTTTCTGATCATAATCAGTGGGTTTATATTTTCCGCTGGGGGGAGCGGATTATCTATGGGGGTACCATTGCCCGCAACTTCTCCGCCTCTCCGGCAATCGCTCCCCTCCCTTTCGGTCCCCGTAGCAGAAAAGTGTGAAGTGAATCCCCTTGAGCTTTTGAACTCCCCGAAGCCTCCCCTTAATGGGGAAACTCGAGTCCATCTCCCCGAGATTCTCAACTTGGAAGAGGGGGACCCTTATTTCCAAGATCCCTGGAAGCAATCCTCTCTCCTTTCCTTCCTCCAGGATAATGGCCTTCATCCAAACCAATGCGAGTACATTCAGCTCCAGCCTGAGGTGGCTCCAGAAGAGAAAGCCACTTTAGATACTTCCTCTCCTTCAGGGGAGAAGATAGTGCAGGCAGCCAGCGGCTTAGCAATCCTGGCTGAGAATCAGCTGGAAAAAAGTGTGCCTGGCCAACCCCTTTTCGATTTCGATGAATTCATGGAAGAGAGCAACCCCCGAGTCGAAATCCTTGAGGCCTTGGATGATGCTCCCGCCCCACTTTTCTCCGCAGAAGAATTGGGGTCTATAATGCTGGCCTTGACACCATCCTCGCCTCTCAATGACCACTTTCCTTCGTTAATCAACGAGAAAGTCGGAGAGTTTATCGGTTTCTTCCAGAGGAGGGCTGATGACTTTTTCTTAAAGTCGCTGGCCCGTTCCCAGGCTTACGCAGACATGATGAAGGGAATCTTCCGGGAAAAGAATCTTCCGGAAGAACTCTTCTATTTGGCTTTGATAGAAAGTGGGTTTAATCCCAAGGCCTTTTCCCGGGCTAAGGCCAGTGGCATCTGGCAATTTGTACGCCAGACGGCTCGGCGCTTTGGCCTCAAAGTCGATAAATGGATCGATGAGCGGCGCGACCCGGAAAAATCCACTTACGCAGCCGCTGAGTATCTGAAGAGCCTTTATGAAATTTTCCAAAACTGGGACCTGGTCGCCGCCAGCTATAATGCCGGGGAGGGCAAAGTCCTGAGGGCGATGAAGAAAGCGAAAAGTCAAGACTTTTGGGAAATCTCTCGGCATCGATACCTTAAGCGGGAGACCAAAAATTATGTTCCCATGTTTTTGGCCGCCGTGGCGATCGCCAAGGAACCAGAAAAATACGGCTTCACGAATATCGATTATCACCCGCCGCTGGTCTACGAAAAAGTGGTGGTCCCTCCGGGCACGAGTCTCCAGCGAATCGCCAAAGCTGCCGCGATGGAAATCTCTGAAATCCAAGCTCTCAACCCGGCGTTGAAAAGGGGGAAGACTCCGCCCCATTACCCCCAATTCGAGATAAACCTTCCGCTGGGGAAAAAAGAAATTTTTGAAAAGACCTTCTACCCGACATCTGCCGCCAACGCCCAGGTGCATCGCGTCCGCTCCGGGGAGACATTGGCTGGCATTGCCAAGAAGTACCGGGTTGATCTCCAGGATCTCTGCCGGTTTAACGACCTTTCACCCCGCGTACCGATAAAGCCGGGCCAAATCCTTCTGCTCCCGCCGTAGGAGAAGCTGAAGAAGTTTTCGCCATTATGATCTCCGTGGAAGAAGCCATCCGTAGAATCCTGGAGCACATTCCTCGCCTGGGGAAGGAGCGCTGGCCCAGTCTCCACTCTCTGGGGCGCGTGCTGGCCGAAGATATCATCGCTCCCCGCAACATTCCTCCATGGAACAACTCGGCCATGGATGGGTATGCGGTAAGATGGGAGGATATTCAGGAGGCCTCGCCTAAGAAGCCGGTAGAACTAAAAGTTCTAACAGACCTTCCAGCTGGACACATTTTTAAGGGGGTGGTTGGTCTGGGAGAGGCGGTTCGCATCATGACCGGTGCACCGCTGCCCAGCGGGGCGGATACCGTGGTTCAGGTTGAGGACACAGAAAAGTCCGGCCCCAGGGTGAGAATCTTGACCAGCTTGGAGAAAGGAAAGAATATTCGGCTGGCTGGGGAAGATGTACAAGTAGGGGAACGGATCCTTAAGGAGGGGGCCGTCATTCAGCCTGCGCATATAGGGATGCTCGCTTCCCTGCAACGTTCCTTCGTTTCCGTTTACCAGCGCCCGAGGGTGGCAATTCTTTCTACCGGCGACGAACTCTTAGAAATCGATGACCCCTGGCAAGAGGGAAAAATCGTCAATAGCAACAGTTACACCTTAGCCGCTCAGATTGCCGACTGTGGAGGGCAGCCGCTCCAATTAGGTATAGCCAGGGACCATCCAGAAGACCTTTCGGAAAAGATCCAGCAAGGCTTAGTAGCTGACCTTCTGGTAACCTCCGGCGGTGTTTCTGTTGGGGAATACGACTTGGTCAAGGGAATGCTCAAAGATTTGGGGAAGATGAATTTCTGGAAAGTCGCCATGAGGCCCGGGCAGCCTCTGGCTTTTGGGATGGTTTTTGGGAAACCTCTTTTCGGCTTGCCGGGAAACCCCGTTTCCGCCATGGTCTCTTTTGAGCAGTTTGTCAGGCCCTCCATCCTTAAGATGTCGGGCCATCGGAAATTATTCCGCCCCACATTGAAGGCCGTACTACGAGAAGATATTGAGAAGAAAGCGGACCTGACTTATTTCCTCCGTTGCCGGCTGATAACCGAGGAAGGGAAAACTTATGCCACCACCACTGGGGAGCAGGGCTCAGGAATGCTCTCCTCGATGGTAAAAGCTCAAGGCCTGATCGTTCTCTCCCGAGAAAGGACTCTCGTGCGCGGGGGGGAGGAAGTAAATGTTATCCTTCTCGACCCCACGCTTTCCTACACTTCCTCCCCTTCCTACCTTTCCCCATCGGGCAGGGAATAAAAAAACGATTGATCTCTTCCTCGCCTTAAGGTATAAAGATAGCATCCTTGCTCCTTGCTCTTTCCAAGAAGGCGAAAGGGCTATCGAACCCAAAAGGAGGAAATCAGTTTGAAGCGTTACGAAACGATCTTCATTACCCACCCTGAGCTGTCCGAAGCAGACCAGACAGAACTGGAGGGAAAATTGCGCTCCATCATGGCTGGCTTAAAGGGGGATATTCTCCACCTGGAGGACTGGGGTACAAAGAAACTGGCTTACCAGATTCGCAAGAATACCCGGGGCCGTTTCTTCTTGCTGGATTACCTTGCCGTCCCTGATTTAGTCCGCGAATTGGAAAGAACCCTGCGCCTCAACGACCGGGTCCTTAAATTCCAAACCGTTAGGGTCAGCGACTGGGTATCCCCCCAAACCGCTGAGACTTTAAAAGAGGCAGCCCCGACGGAAAGAGTGACCAAGGTCAGCGAACGATCATTGTCCCCTGAAGAACATGTAAGAGAAGAGAGCGCCGATTCCGCGGGGGAGGAAGAAAAATGAAGCCTGCCGTGAAGAAAAAAAGACCTTTCCAGAGGCGAAAGGTCTGTGTCTTCTGCGCGGACAGCGGCATGAAGATCGAATATAAAGACGTGAAGACCCTGAATCACTTCATCACCGAGCGCGGTAAGATTCTTCCCCGAAGAATCTCCGGAACCTGCGCCAAACACCAGCGGGATCTTACCACCGCGATTAAAAGAGCCAGAAACATTGCCCTCATGCCATTTTCTATCGTAGCCCAGTGAGGGCTCAGCCCCCACCGGGGATCTGCTTCTTGATTCTCGAGGGGGATTACTCCCGCAGATTGTTTTGGCGCCTTTAGGCAAAATCCTTCGGGTCATCCATATTTGCCGGGAATATCCTGCCGCAGGCTGCTCGGGAAACTCGCCTCTATGGAGGAGTAGATGAAATTGATCCTGATAGAAGACGTCCCTTCCTTGGGGCAAGCGGGAGAGGTAGTGCAAGTTGCCCCTGGATATGGGCGTAATTTTCTCATTCCGAAGAATTTGGCTCTGGCGGCCAGTTCCGCCAACCTTAAACTTTTGGAGCGGCAGAGCGAATCTTTCCTCAAGAAGGCCGATCATGAAAGGAAGATGGCTGCCGACCTAGCCAGAAAGATTGAGAATCTCGCCTGCACCTTCAGCCGTCAGGTAGGAGAGAATGAAAAACTATTCGGGTCAGTAACCAGGATGGATCTGCAGGATTTTTTAAGTGCCCAAGGAATTCCCTTGGACCGGCGTAAGATCCTCTTATCAAACCCGATCAAGAGTACTGGCAGCTTCACCGTTCCCGTTAAACTTCACCCAGAAATCGTCGCTAACCTGAAAGTAGACGTCACCGCCGCTGTTGCGGAAAAGAAGAAGGCCTGAAAACCTTTCGCCTTTGGGAGCGCAGAGAAATCAATGGACGTTCTGGCACAGCGTCTTCCTCCACAGAATCTCGAAGCCGAGGTCTCCGTCTTGGGGGGTGTCCTTTTAGAAAACGAGGCCTTGAATCGAGTCCTGGAAGTCATCAGAGAGGAGGATTTCTACCGAGAATCCCACCGCCAGATCTTCTCCGCCATTCTTAAGCTCTACGAACGAGCTGAGCCCGTGGACCTCGTCACTCTTTCCGAGACTCTGAAGAAACGAGAAGAACTGGAAGGGGTGGGGGGAATTGATTACCTCAACACCTTGGTCAACAGCGTGTCCACAGCGGCGAATATCGTCTATTACGCCAGAATTGTCAAAGAGAAGTCCATTCTCCGCAAACTGATTCATCGGGCTACGGAAATCATCAGCCAGGGTTACACAGACTCTGGGGATGTGGATGAATTCTTAGACCGGGCTGAGCGCTCCATCTTTGAGATCTGCGAAGATCGCGTCCGTCCCTCGTTCTATCCCCTTAAGGATATCATTAAGTCCAGTTTCAAAACCATCGAGAAGCTATACGAGAAGCGCCAGTTAATAACCGGCGTTCCCACCGGATTTGACAAATTGGATGAATTGACTTCCGGTCTTCAGCCCTCTGACTTGATCATTGTCGCCGGAAGGCCATCCATGGGCAAGACCGCCCTGGCCCTAAACATTGCCCAACATGCGGCGATCCACGACGGGGTGTCCTCCGCCATTTTCTCTCTGGAAATGGCCAAGGAGCAGCTGGCCCTGCGCATGCTTTGCTCGGAAGCCAAGGTAGACGCCCACCGCCTGCGCGGTGGTTTTCTCAGTGATTCTGACTGGCCCAAGCTCACTCGGGCCGCCGGGAGCCTTTCAGAGGCGCCTATCTTCATCGACGATACCCCAGGGATTACGGTGTTAGAGATGCGCGCCAAGGCCCGCCGTCTTAAAGCGGAAAATAGGCTGGGTCTGGTAATCGTCGACTATCTGCAACTCATGCGCGGACGGTCAGATGCAGAAACGAGGGAACAGGAGATCTCGGACATTTCTCGTTCTTTGAAGTCCCTGGCCAAGGAGTTAACTGTGCCGGTCATCGGTCTTTCCCAATTGAATCGGCGGGTAGAAGAGCGAGGAGATAAGCGTCCCCAATTAGCTGATCTTCGGGAGTCGGGAGCCATTGAGCAGGATGCCGACGTGATTATATTCATCTATCGCGACGAGATCTACAACAGGTCCGAAGATAATCCCCACAGGGGAAAGGCAGAGATCATCATCGGCAAGCAGAGGAACGGCCCAACTGATAGATTCGAGCTTGCTTTCTTGGAAAAGTACACCTGTTTTGAAAACCTCTCCCCACTCAGAGAGGGAGCATAAGTATTCTAATGATATGAAATATTTATATTTTTTTATTTTATTCACACCTGTTAATATCCCTGTGAATAACATACGTCTCTAAGCCAGGGGGGTTCTTAAGGGATGTCTACCAAAGAGATATGGAACCAATGTCTTTCCGCAGTGGCCCAGAAGATTGGACAGAAGTCCTTTGATATCTGGCTGAAACCGCTGAAGCTCGTCAACATCGGCGAGAGTCTTGTGGAGTTGGAGGTACCCAACAAATTCTTTAAGGATTGGGTTGCAGAAAACTATCAATCCTTGATCAAAGATGTTCTTTTCCAGAAAACCCACAACCAATATTCCCTGCACCTCATGCTGAAGGAAGGGAATGAGGAAATGGAGGTAAAATCTAAGTCCGGCCCTAAATCGCCGCCCAACCGAGCGCCCAAGGCGCCCATTAAAGAAGACGGTCTGAATCCCAATTATACCTTCGAGGCTTTTGTTGTGGGAGCCTGCAATCAATTCGCCCACGCGGCTGCTCTGGCCGTGGCCAATTTACCCGCTAAGAACTACAATCCCCTCTTCATCTACGGAGGCGTCGGCTTAGGAAAGACTCACCTTCTGAACGCCATCGGAAATCATATTTGCCAAAATGATCCTACAGCCAAGGTTTCTTACCTCTCTTCAGAAAAATTTACTAATGAATTGATCAACTGCCTGCGCTACGAAAAAATGGGGGATTTTCGGAACAAGTACCGCAACATGGATGTCCTCTTGCTGGATGATGTCCAGTTCCTTGGCGGAAAAGAGAGAACCCAGGAAGAATTCTTTCATACTTTTAACGCCCTCTACGAATCGCACAAACAAATCGCCATCACGAGCGATAAACTTCCCAAAGATATTCCCGGCTTAGAAGAGCGTCTCCGTTCGAGAATCAGTTGGGGGCTCATCGCCGATATTCAACCCCCGGACATTGAGACAAAGGTGGCCATTCTGTGCAAGAAGGCCGAGATTTATAACATCGCTCTTTCTAATGATGTCGGCCTTTTTTTGGCCTCCCAGCTCGGCTCCAATATCCGGGAGCTGGAAGGTGCCTTGACGCGCCTTCGCGCTTTTGCCTCTTTGACGGGGAACGAAATCGATATAGCCCTGGCCAAAGAAACACTGAAAGACATCCTCGCCGACCGGGAAAAAATGGTTACCATAGAGAGCATCCAAAGGGAGGTCGCCAATTTCTACAATATAAGGGTTTCGGATCTTAAGTCAGCCAAAAAGCTCAGAATCTATGCTCTCCCTCGGCAAATTAGCATGTACCTCTGCCGCATTCTAACCAAATCATCTTTTCCCGAAATCGGGGCTAAATTCGGGGGAAAGGATCACTCCACAGTGATCCACGCTTTTCGGCAAATTGAGAAAAAGCTTGCCGATGATCCGCAAATTAAAAGTGCCGTGGAAAGAGTCAAAAATGAACTACAAAAGTGATCGCCTTCCGTGTTCTTTCCATGTGGATTGGCTGAGAATAATGTTTGCCAAGTCTTTGCCCAATAATTTATCCACAATTTCGCGATCTCCTTTCCACTCGCCAATTTCTCTCAAACTACTTGAAATTTAAAAAATTTTTTCCTATAATGAATTTATAGACAATCCCGATTACTACTTAATTTAAAATAAAAATTTTATAAAAAGGAAGTAGTAGAATGGAATTTAGAATTGAAAGAGACGAATTTGTGAAAGGACTACACCGGGCCCAAGGTGTAGCAGATAAGAGAGGAACAATGCCGATTCTTCTGAACGTTTTGGTAGAAACTCAAGGGCTGGGAATATCTATAACAGCGACGGATCTTGAGATTGGCCTAAAAGGGTTTCATCCTGCGGAAATCATAAGAGAAGGGAAATCTACAATTTCGGCTAAAAAGTTGTACGAGGTTATCAAGGAGCTTCCAGAAAAGAATGTTTCCTTCGTTTTGAAGGAGAATCAGTGGGTAGAGATTACCAGCGGCAGATCCATCTTCAGGATCATGGGGATGTCGGCTGAAACCTATCCATCGCTGCCAGCGTATGAAGGGGAGGGCTTCTTTTCGGTTGAGCTGGGCACTTTACGGGAGATGATTGAGAAGACCTTATTCGCAGTATCAACTGACGAATCGCGCTACAATTTGACAGGGGTTTTTTTTGTAAAACTGGGCGAAAATGAGGGAGACGGGGTTAGGATGGTAGCTACAGATGGATTCCGCCTTTCCATGATTGATCGGCCAGTAAAGATTGAATGGAAAGGTCTGGAGAATGGTATCTTGCTTCCGAGAAAGGGTCTGGGGGAACTGGGTAGGCTACTTGATGAAGGCGGAGACACGGTCTGGATTAAATTGAAGGATAATAATTTTATCGTAAAAAAGGATCGTATTGTCCTTCTCATGCGGCTGTTGGATGCTCAATTTCCGGACTACCGTCAGGTGATCCCGCCGAAAAGCAAACATCAGCTGCGCTTGAAGAGGAGTCAAATTCTCGAATCCCTAAGAAGGGTTTCCATTCTTTCCAGCGAAAAAACAAGGGGAGTTAAATTTTATTTCAGTAGGGATCTTTTGGAACTCTCTTCCTATAACCCAGAACTGGGGGAGGCAAAAGAGGAGCTGGCCATAGATTACAGAGGGGAAGATGTAATGGTGGGATTCAACGCGCGCTTCATCCTTGAGGTGTTGAACATCATTAAAAGCGATGAGGTTATTTTAGACCTGGAAGATGGAAAAAGCCCCGCGGTCATCCATCCCTCCGACGACGATAGGCATACCTACCTCATCATGCCCATGCGCATTTAAAGAAAGGTAACCGTTTTGTCTATAAAGAAAGAGATGGACTTAAGGGAAGGATCTAAGGATTATACGGCGGAAAAGATCAAGGTCCTACAGGGCCTGGAAGCGGTGCGCAAGCGGCCGGCCATGTATATTGGAAGTACGGGTAGCTCCGGGCTTCATCATTTAGTCTATGAAGTGGTGGACAATTCCATCGACGAGGCCCTGGCGGGGTTCTGTAATCGGGTTGTGGTGGCTATCCATGAAGATAACAGTGTTACCGTGGAGGATAACGGGAGAGGAATCCCCGTAGATTTGCATAAAGAAGAAGGGCGGCCAGCGGCAGAAGTAGTGATGACTACCCTACACTCGGGGGGTAAGTTTGATAGCGAGAGTTATCAATTTTCAGCGGGACTTCACGGGGTGGGCGTATCCGTGGTGAATGCCCTGTCAGAATTTCTGGAGCTGGAAATCTGGAGGGACGGAAGGGTCTATTTTCAGAGGTACGAAAGAGGCGAGCCAGTATCGCCCTTAGAAGTTACGGGAAACACGAAACGGCGAGGGACCAAAATCAAGTTTCGGCCAGATGGCGCGATATTCGAATCCATAGAATTCAGCTTTGATATCCTCTCCCAGCGCCTGCGCGAGCTCTCCTTCCTGAACAGTGGTCTGAAAATCACGGTCCTGGATGAACGTTTCGACAAAAGGCAGGACTTCCAGTATCAGGGGGGCATCGTCTCTTTTGTCGAATATCTGAACAAGAATAAGAACACCATCCATCCTAAACCCCTCCATCTGGAGGGAGAAAAAGAAGGATGTTTCATCGATATTGCCTTGCAGTATAACGACGGGTACACGGAGAATCTCTTCTCCTTTGCCAATAACATCAACACTCATGATGGCGGGACCCACTTGATCGGGTTTAAATCATCCCTCACGCGCACGATCAACAATTATGCCGCCAGCAACAATCTTCTGAAAAACCTTAGGGTAAGCCTAAGCGGGGAAGATACTCGCGAAGGACTTACAGGAGTGATCAGCGTTAAGCTGCTCAATCCCCAGTTCGAGGGTCAGACGAAGGCGAAATTGGGCAACAGCGAAGTCAAAGGGCTGGTGGAGGCCCTGGTGAACGAAAAGCTGGGGATTTATTTTGAGGAAAACCCCTCCGTGGCCAAGCGCATCATAGAGAAGGTGGTGGATTCAGCCCGGGCCCGAGAGGCAGCCCGCAAAGCCAGAGAGCTTACTCGGAGAAAGGGCTTTTTGGAAACTGATTCCCTTCCGGGAAAACTGGCCGACTGCCAGGAGCGAGATCCCCGAGAGAGCGAGCTTTTTATCGTCGAAGGCGAATCCGCTGGAGGTTCGGCCAAGCAGGGAAGAGACCGAAGAACCCAGGCCATCCTGCCAATTCGGGGCAAGATTCTCAACGTAGAAAAGGCCCGCTTTGACCAGATCCTTTCCAACCAGGAGATCAAGACTCTAATAACGGCCCTGGGCACCGGGGTGGGTGAGGATGGGTATGATGTGGAGAAACTGCGGTATCACCGGGTCATCATCATGACCGATGCGGATGTGGATGGGTCGCACATACGTACGTTACTCCTAACCCTTTTCTACCGGCAGATGTTTTCCCTGATCGAACGGGGCTACTTGCACATCGCCCAGCCTCCTCTCTATCGAGTGAAAAAAGGAAAGGCAGAGGAGAAGTACCTGCGAAGCGAGGAGGAGCTGGAGGATTATCTATTGGAAAAGGGGATCGAGGACCTACGCCTGATCCTCCCGGAGAACAGAGGCGCACTCAGTGGAAAGAACCTGCTGGAGATGGTCAAGAAGGCCATTCGTCAGCAAAAGATACTGGGGCGCTTGGCCGAGCGAAAGATGGACCCGCAAATCCTGCTGGCCTCCGCTCAACAGGAATCCTTCACGAAGGCCGCTCTCAAGTCCGAAAAAGAAGTGAATCGCCTCATCGAAGAGATCAGGCGTAGCGTGCAGCGGGCACAGAAGCAGAGGGAAGCAGTGGAGTTTCAGGTGGAAAAGGACCCAGAACATGGGTGTTATAATTTGCGTTGCTTTTCTATTACCAACGGCGCCCGCTTGGAAACCCTGCTGGATTTGGATTTGGTAAGCTCGCCGCAATTCGCGGAGTTGCGTAAACTATCCCAGCAGCTCAAAACTCTGGGTGCGCCCCCATTCATTCTGAAAGCCGGGGATGCTTCGCAAGAAGTTAAAGGCATCTCTCCCCTGGTGGAAGAGATTTTCAACTTCGGAAAGAGGGGCGTGGAGATCCAGCGTTACAAGGGTTTAGGAGAGATGAACCCGGAACAGCTTTGGGAAACGACCATGAACCCCGAGACCCGCACGCTACTGCAGGTTCGCGTGGAAGATGCCATCAAGGCCGATGAGGTCTTCACTGTCCTCATGGGAGATCAAGTGGAGCCCCGCCGCGAATTCATCCAGCGGAATGCCCTGAGCGTGACGAACCTGGACGTCTAAGGAAAATCTAAAACCAAAAATCCAAATTTCAAAATTGCTTTGGGATTTTAATGAGTAATTTTGAAATTTGAACTCGGGTATCAATATAGGGGCTTGAAAAAATCACCCCATAAAGGGGCCAACAAGCCTCTCGTTCCTGTGGAAGCAGAGTCTGTCCCGCTTCCTGCCTTCGCGAGGACAGGTTTCACGGGAATGACAATTCGGCCAAACCAGCAAAAGGGCCTTTGCAAAAAAGCTAAACGGTCTGTAATTTGATATTTTAAGGAAGATCTCTATGCAACCTCCCCTCTCCCAGAATCGAATTCCCGTGAACCTCGAAGAGGAGATGCAGAAGTCCTACATGGACTATGCCATGTCCGTAATCATCGGACGGGCCCTGCCAGATGTGCGGGACGGCCTGAAACCTGTCCACAGGCGCGTGCTGTACGCCATGTACGACTTAGCCAATGATTGGAATAAGCCCTATAAGAAATCTGCCAGGATCGTAGGGGATGTCATCGGTAAATATCACCCCCACGGAGACATGGCGGTTTACGATGCCCTGGTGCGCATGGCCCAGGATTTTTCCCTGCGCTATCCCCTGATCAGCGGGCAGGGGAACTTTGGGTCATTGGATGGAGACTCTCCGGCAGCCATGCGGTATACGGAAGTACGCATGGCTCGCTTATCCGGAGAGCTCTTGGCGGACCTCGAGAAGGAAACGGTTGATTTCCTCCCCAATTATGACGGGTCTCTGATGGAGCCTGCCATCCTGCCCGCGCGCATCCCTAATCTACTGGTGAATGGGTCCTCAGGGATTGCCGTGGGTATGGCCACCAACATTCCATCCCACAACCTGCGGGAGGTTATTGATGGCGCGATCGCGGTCATCAATAAGCCCGAAATATCTTCCGAGGAACTGATCGAAATTATCCCGGGCCCGGACTTTCCCACAGCAGGCTTTATCATGGGACGCTCTGGAATCCGGGAGGCCTACCTTTCTGGAAAGGGAATGATCCAGCTCCGTGCCAGAGCCCTCATCGAGCGCCAAAAACGGGTGGAGCGGGAATCTATCGTAGTCACGGAGATCCCCTACCAGGTAAATAAAGCCAAGCTCCTGGAAAAAATTGCCGAACTCGTCCAGGATAAAAGGATAGAAGGCATATCCGACCTGCGGGACGAATCCGATCGCGAAGGAATGCGCATTGTCATAGAACTGAAGCGGGATGCCGTAGCCCAGGTGGTGCTTAACCAGCTCTTCAAGCACACCCAGATGCAGGTCAATTTTGGCATCATCCTCCTGGCGATTGTGCACGGCCAGCCGCAGACGTTAGCTCTTAAGGATTTGCTTCAGCATTTCATCAACCACCGCAAGGAAGTGGTTACGCGGCGCAGTCAGTTCGAACTGCGGAAAGCAGAGGCCAATGCGCACATCCTGGAAGGACTGAAGGTCGCCCTGGACAACCTCGACCGGGTCATCTCCCTGATCCGCTCTTCCAAGACGCCTAAGGATGCCAAAGAAGGCCTGATGGGGAAGTTCTCGCTCTCCGAGCTGCAAGCCCAAGCGATCCTGGAGATGCGCCTGCAGCGCTTGACCAACCTGGAACGGGAGAAGATCAGTGAGGAATACAGAGAAGTCATCAAGCTCATCGCTCGGCTAAAGGAGATCCTCAGCAACGAGCGACTCCTGCTGAATCTGATCGTTGAGGAGCTACAGCAGGTCAGAGAACGATACGGAGACGAAAGGCGCACGCAGATCGTGGAGGAAGCCCAGGAGATTAACCTTGAGGACCTGATCGTAGAAGAAGATATGGTAGTTACGATCAGTCATTCCGGATACATCAAGCGCAATGCCATCAGCCTCTATCGCAGTCAGAGACGGGGCGGGCGGGGAAAAATGGGCATGACGACGAAAGAAGAGGATTTTGTGGAACACCTCTTCGTTGCTTCTACCCACAGCTATATTCTCTTCTTCACGGATGCGGGGAAAGTATACTGGTTGAAAGTCCATGAAGTCCCCCAGGGGGGCCGGATGTCCAGGGGCAAGGCGATCGTTAACCTTCTGAACGTCTCCGGGGAAGAGAAGATCACCGCTATCCTACCCGTACGCGCTTTCGAAGAGGGGAAGAGCGTAATCATGACCACCAAAAATGGCGTGATTAAGAAGACGGATCTGCTGTCCTACAGCCACCCGCGCGCTGGCGGAATCATCGCCCTGAACCTCGATGCCGGGGATGAGTTAATCTCAGCCTGCCTCACAGACGAAACGAAGCAGATCCTGCTGAGTTCCCGAGAAGGGAAGGCCATTCGTTTTTCTGAAGAAGAAGTGCGGGCCATCGGACGAACAAGCCGGGGGGTTAAAGGGATCACTCTGAGGAAGGGCGATTTCCTCGTTTCCATGGACATCATCCATCCTGGAACGCTGGGCGCTTCGATTCTTTCGGTGACCGAAAAGGGCTTTGGCAAGCGTACTCCGGTCGAAGAGTATCCCCTGCAAAGCCGGGGGGGAAAAGGCGTGATTACCATCAAAACCACCTCGCGCAATGGCAAACTGGTAGGAACGCAGCAGATCAGCGAGCAAGAAGACGTCATGCTGATCACCGACCGGGGAAAGATCATTCGCCTGCGGGGAGCGGAGATCTCGGTGATCGGGAGGAACACTCAAGGGGTGAAGCTCATCGAGCTGGAAGCCGGAGAACGGGTGATGGCTGTAGCTCGGCTGGCAGAGCGAGAGGAAGAGCAGGGCGACCAGGGCATAGAGGAGAGGCCCGAAGAGGAATTCAGGCCAGAGGGGAACCCTTAAATTATGGCGGCCATGGGCATGCTGGAAGGGCGAATCGGCGTCATTGGTGCTGGAAGCTGGGGAACGACGCTGGCTAACCTTCTGGCGGAAAAGGGCTGCCGGGTGGATTTATGGGTCTTCGAAGAGGATCTCCTTGAGGTCATGGAACGAAAGCGAGAGAATGTCCTCTTCCTTCCAGGAATCCCTCTTTCTGAGCACATTCGGCTGACCCACTCATTGGAGGAAGCCTTTGCGGAAAAATCTATTCTGGTCTGTGCGCTCCCTTCCCACACGGTGCGGCAAATTTTTAGCCGGGGCCGGCCATACATTCAGGGTGACGTCCTGATCGTCAGCGCCACCAAAGGACTTGAGGATGAAACCCACCAGACCATATCCCGGGTGCTGAGGGAGATTTTAGGCCAAAGCCACAAAGGTGAGATCACCTGTCTATCTGGGCCCAGTTTCGCTAAGGAAGTCTCCCGCAAATTTCCTACGGCCGTCGCCGCTGCCGGGTCGAATGCCGAGGCTGTGCAGAAAATTCAGGGCCTTTTTGCCAGGGCGTACTTTCGCGTCTACACTAACCCGGATCTGGTGGGCGTGGAGTTAGGGGGGGCCATCAAGAACGTCATGGCGATTGCTGCTGGAGCCTCAGATGGTTTGGGCTTCGGACACAGCTCCCGTGCGGCTCTGATTACCCGGGGTTTGGCAGAGATGACTCGGTTGGGCGTGAAGATGGGAGCAGATCCACGGACTTTCTTCGGCTTGGCAGGGCTCGGAGATTTGGTCCTCACCTGCACCGGCGACTTAAGCAGAAATCGCACCGTGGGCTTAGAATTGGGAAAAGGCCGGAAACTTGAGGCTATCCTGGCAGGGATGAAGACAGTTGCGGAGGGCCTCCGGACGACTAAGGCCCTTAGTGAATTGGCCCGGGAGCTAAGAGTGGAGATGCCCATTACCGAGAAAGTCTACGAGATTCTTTATGAGGGCAAAGCCCCGCGGGAAGCTGTGGCGGAGCTAATGTCCCGTGACCCCCGTTCAGAGCGGGAAGAGTAAAAGAGGTCCTGTCGAGGGAGGCCAGAAGTATATGCCGATCTATGAATATCTCTGTAAGGAATGTGGAAGAGTGTCCACTTTCCTGGTTTTGAGCATTCGCGACCCATTCCATCCCAAGTGCCAGCGATGCCAGAGCGGAAAGATGACCAGACTTATCTCCCGGGTGGCTCGGGTACGCTCTGAAGAGAGCCGCCTTGAATCCCTGGCAGATCCGAGCAAGTTGGGAGACATCGACGAAAAGGACCCAGCCAGTATGGCCCGATGGATGAAACGCATGGGCAAAGAGTTGGGGGAAGATTTGGGAGAGGACTTCGACTCTGCGTTGGATCAGGCCATGGAGGAAGAGGGCAAAGGCAGAGAGGAAAGCAAAGGGGATGAGGGAGAAGAGTGAAGAGATGATGCGCACGGGGATATGCGACCTTTTGGGAATTCGGTACCCCATCCTTCTGGCGGGCATGGCCGGGGTTTCTTTCGCTGAACTGACAGCAGCGGTCTCGGAAGCAGGGGGGATGGGAATTCTCGGGGGTGCAAACCTCAGTCCCGAGGCCCTGCGGCTGGAGATCCGCAAAACCAAATCCTTAACCCGCAGGCCATTTGGCGTGGACCTATTGATGGCAGTTCCAGAAATGGTTCAGGAGCAGATAGAGGTCATTTTCGAGGAGAGAATTCCCGTATTCGTATCTGGCTTGGCCGTTCCTGAGGGGTTGATCGAAAGAGCCAAAAGAGAAGGGATGAAGGTTATTTCTATGGTCGGCAAGGTGGCCCATGCTCTTCGGGCCGAGGCTGCTGGCGTGGACATGATCGTCGCTCAAGGGACAGAAGCCGGGGGACATACGGGAAGCATCGGGACGTTCGCTTTGGTGCCCCAGGTGGTTGATGCCGTGAAGATCCCCGTTCTGGCTGCTGGGGGAATCGCGGACGGCAGGGGATTGGCCGCAGCCTTAGCACTGGGAGCCAAAGGCGTTGTCATGGGCACCAGATTCGTGACTTCCCGGGAGGCCAGGGCCACAGAGACCTACCAGAACCAAATTCTGCAAGCCAGGGATGAAGACACCACGGTCACAAAGTGCTACACGGGGAAGACCCTGCGGGCGATCCGGAACTCTTACACCGAAGAGTGGCAAAAGAAGGCCGATCAAATTAAGCCCTTCCCCTTACAGGCGGTGATATCCCTCGAGAACCAAGTCCTCTCCTTTGTTACTACTGGAGAGGTTAGGGATACAACCCGGGAATGCATGCCCTGCGGCCAGATCTGCGGGATGATCAAGGAAGTGCGCAGGGCAGGGGAAATCGTGGAGCAGACCGTTCGGGAAGCACAGGAAATCCTGAGACGATGGGGGTAAAGGGTGAGTGATCGGGTAGCCATCGTAGGGGTGGCCCAGACAAAATTCGAGGAGCAGAAGCCGCACCAGGGGTTCGCGGAGATGGCCTACGAGGTGGTGGAAAGAGTGCTTAGGGATACGGGTTTAACCATCGAGGAGGACATCGATAGTACCGTCACTTCCTCCCAGGATTTTTGGGATGGAAGGACGATTTCGGATATACCCATTGGGGACGTAGCGGGAGGCCATCTGCGTCCAGAAGAGAAAGTGGCCATGGACTCGGCCCAGGCAGTTTACTACGCCACCATCCAGATTCTTTCGGGACATTATGATGTAGTTCTGGTAGTCACCCATTGTAAAGAATCCCAGGCCTGCCGCCCGATTATCGAAAATGCGGCCTTCGACCCGATATACCAACGAACCATGGGATTTGACTTTCTGGCCGCGGCAGCGCTCCAGGCCAGGAGGTACATGTATAAATATGGGATCACCCAGCAGCAATGCGCCCAGGTGGTGGTGAAGAATCTAAAGAATGCCCAAAGAAATCCCTTTGCCCAGCGATCATTGGACTTGACAGTTGAGCAAGTCCTCAACTCACCCATACTGGCTTCTCCCATCCATCATCTGGAAGCGAAGCCCCAATCCGATGGGGCCTGCGCCATGATCTTGGCTGGCGAAGAGAAGGCCAAGAAGATAACGGACAAGCCCGTTTGGGTCAAGGGGTTGGGGAATTGTTATGACTCTTATTATCTGGGGGACCGCGACTTGGCTGACTGTCAATCCTTGATCCTTGCGGCCAAGAGGGCGTACAGGATGGCCGGAGTCAAGAATCCCCGGCGGGAGATCGATGTAGCTGAGGTCTCGGAAGAGTATGCCTACCAGGAGTTACTCTGGTATGAAGGCCTGGGATTCTGCGAGCGCGGGGAAGGGGGAAGACTGATTGAAAGGGGAGTTACGGAGATCGGTGGGAAAATCCCGGTGAATCCATCGGGAGGGATTTTAGCAGGCAATCCAGTCACAGTTGCCGGTATGGTGCGGGTAGCCGAAGCAGCCCTGCAGCTTCGGGCAGAGGCTAAAGAGAGGCAAGTGCCCAATGTTAGAACAGCGATTGCTCATGGCCAGAGTGGGTATTGTGGACAGTACCATTGCGTTCTTATTCTGGGAAGGGATTGAAAAATTTACCCCTTCCTTCGAAGGAAGAAGAGGATGCCTAAGAGACGGAAGGTAGCTATTGTGGGCATCGGACAGACCCATCACCGGCAGCGCCGTCCGGATGTCAATCAGGTGGAGCTGGTCAATGAAGCGGTACGGGCAGCCCTGGATGATGCGGGTTTGAAAATAAGGCAGATCGATGCTGTACTGATGGGCAACATGGAGCTCTTCGAAGGGAATTACCTGGTGGACATGTGGCAGGTAGATGGAAGCGGGGCGTACCTGAAGTCCGGGATGAAAATCACGACTGGGGGGACGACCGGTGCCACGGTCACCGTTGCTGCTGACCATTTTGTGGCCTCAGGGCTGTTTGATACGGTGCTGGCCATCGGCTACGAAAAACAAGAGGAAGGAGATACGAATGCCGGTCTCAACGCCGTAGCTGACCCTCTGTGGGGAAGGACGATGGCAGCTGGGGCGATCGGCTACTTCGCCTTTATGGCCGCAGATTACATGCAGCGGTATGGGGCCACAGAAGAGCAGGCTGCCAGGGTGCGGGTAAAAGCTGCGAAGAATGCCCTGAAAAATCCTTACGCTCACTTGAAACTCCATCTCACTGTTCAAGACGTGCTCAACTCGCGGCTCTTGGCTTATCCGATCAGGCTCTTGGATATGTGCCCGACGTCCAATGGGGCCTGTGCCCTCATCTTGGCTTCAGAAGAGCGGGCCAAGAAGATCACCGACAAGCCTGTCTGGATCGTAGATAGTGTCACCTGCCATAACGAGGGCTACTTTGGAGCGGTGCGCGAGGGCCCAACAAGCCTGGAGATGGCCGCCAAGAAGCTCTATCAGCGAAACGGCATCCTCCATCCCCCGAAGGAAATCGACCTCATCGAGTTGTATGAACCTTCTACCTGGGCTGAGCTCATCTGGTATGAGTACCTATTCCTCTGCGAGCGCGGCGAAGGAGGAAAGCTCATCGACCGAGGGTTGACCGATCTGGAGGGAGAAATCCCGGTGAATCCGTCGGGGGGCGTTCTATCCACGAATCCCATCGGAGCTACAGCGATGATCCGAATTGCTGAGGCGGCGTTGCAGATTCGGGGGGATGCAGGAGAGAGACAGGTGGCCAAAGCGGATCGTGCTTTAGCCACGGCCTTCGGTGGAAGCTTCTGGACAGTTCTGACTCTGCTGCAGAAGAAACTTCTCTGAAGAGGGGGAACCGCGTGGAAAAAAGGGATTCCAAAGAGTTTCTGTCTATGCCCTTCACCTTGAATTTGCCCTATCGGTTCTCAGGCGGTCCTTTTTTGGGGAAATTTTTCCGGGAACTTCGTGATCATGCCAGGCTGTGGGGAAACCGCTGCCCTAAATGTAGACGGGTCATGCTTCCCCCGCGGGCTGTCTGCGGAGCCTGCCATGTGCCAGCGGGGCAGTGGGTGGAGATTTCGGATAGAGGAAAGTTGATTACTTACACGGTAGTGGTCTTCCCCATGAGTGACCCCATGACTGGCAAAGTCAAACCCGTTCCCTACGGGTTTGGAGGGATTCAGTTGGATGGGGCTGACTCAGCCCTGGGGCATTTCCTGGAAGAAAAGGATCTGAACAATTTGCGACTGGGGCTTAGGGTGCAAGCAGTCTTCAAGCCACGGGAAGAGCGGGTGGGTGACCTGACAGACATTTTGTGCTTTAGGACGATAGAGGAATAGGGTTTTGGATCGGGGGAAAAGATGAGTGAATGGATGGCGGAGCAAGAACCTTTCATGGTCAACCAGAACTTGATCATCAATTATCGCTATTTTGCCGGCCAGGTAGCGAGTCGGTTCTTTTCTCAGCTCCGGGATAAAAAGAAGATCCTGGGCATCCGCTGTCATAGATGCGATCTGGTTTATTGCCCTCCCCGCTCCACCTGTGGCCGTTGTTTTTCGCAACTAAAAAAATGGATACCGTTGAGTGATAAGGGGACCCTGGAGACCTATACGGTCATCCATCAGCGACAGCCTACCTATCCGGTAGAGGTACCTTTCGCCTACGGAGTGATCCGGCTGGACGGGGCAGATACGGGCATCGGGCATTTCCTGGGAGAGGTAGAATATTCCCGGTTGCACATTGGCATGCGGGTGCAGGCAGTTTTCCAGGAGGACCGCCAGGGGAATATGATGGACATCAGATATTTTAAGCCCCTTTATTGAACCTCCAGGGGACTGTGAATGTTGGAGGAACGGCTGTGCCGGAAACATTTATCAACGGAATCAACCTTCATTACAACATCTATGGCAGCGGCTTTCCGATTATTTTGGTTCATGGCTTGGGCATGGACCAGTCCCTGTGGGATCTGCAGGTTGCAGAGTTCTCTAAAGAGTATCAGGTGATCGTCTATGACCTCCGGGGACATGGCCACTCAGAAAGCCCTGATCATCCCTATTCCATCGAGCTCTTCGTCGATGATCTCCACTACCTTTTGCGTTACTTGGGCCTGCAAAAAACAGCCGTGCTTGGCCTTTCCCTGGGCGGCAGAATTCTCCTCAGATTTGCCTTGAAATATCCCGGAGAAACGCGGGCCTTGATCCTGGCGGATGCCCAGAGCGATACCCCGCCCGAGAGTGTTAAGAGATTACAAAATTTGGCTGAAATTGCCCGCGAAGAAGGAATAGAGGAGGCTGCGGAAACAATTTTCTCCTGGCCTCTCTTGCAGACGCTGGCGAAGAGAAGACCAGAGAGATTTCAGAAAGAGAAGGCTCGCCTGGCAAAAGCTTCGCCAATAGGACTCGCCCGCTCTTGCCTGGCCATTGCCAATATGAGGCCCCTGACTGACCAACTGAGTTCCATCCAGGTGCCGACTCTTGCTTTAGCAGGGGAGGAGGATGAGCCTTATCTGCCTTATCTTGATCTTTACGCTCAAAGGATACCCAACTGCAGGAAGGAGACGATCCCCCTTGCGGGCCACCTCAGCAATCTGGAAAACCCCCAAGCCTTCAACGAGGTAGTGCTTTCCTTCCTGAGTGGATTGGGAAGGCCCTGAAGGAGAGAAAAACATGCCCATCGCTGGAAGCCCGAAGAAATTAGCTTATGACGTCGCTCTGGGGTACCAACAGTTCACCCATGCTACCCTGCGTCCGTACACCCTGGAAGATCTAAGAGTTCTCCTTTTCAACCTGAATCTCGTCCTTAGGGAGATACGAGGTTCCCAGGTCCCCCTGGAAGATGTAGAAGCGGTTAAAGTTAAGAATATGAAAATCGGTCGCCTCAATCAAGCCGTCACGACTGTCCACTCTTACGCCGCCCTAAAGGGACTTAAGCTCTAAAGAAAGAATAAATTCGCCCCCCTTATCCACCTTGTTCCAGGAGAGGTGGCCTTTTAAAAGTCTACCTTGACAGTAGGAAAAAAAATGATTAATTTTTTATAGAAATGGTAGGAAAGGAGGCGAAGAATATGGCCAGCCTGATTCGATGGAGTCCAATGAGGGATATTATGAAATGGAACTGGGATGTGGATGAGTTTTTCCGGGATTTCATGGAGCCCATGGAAATCTTGGAAGAAAGCAGCTGCGTTTGTCCCCGTGTCGAGAGCTACCGTCACAACGGCAGCTTTGTCGTACGAGTTGACCTTCCCGGAATAAACCCCAAGGATGTTCATCTCACCGTAGATCAAGGGTGCCTAACCATTGAAGGTGAACGTAAGAGAGCTGAAGAAATCGGAGAGAATGCGTTGATGCATGGGGAAGTATGTTACGGGTCATTCAAACGCAGCATGGCCATTCCCGAAGGAGTGAAAGCGGAAGAGATCAAAGCGAAGTATCATGACGGGGTCCTGGAAATTACAGCCCCGGTGGAAGAGAAGTTCCTACCCAAAAAGATCGAGGTGGAGATCCAAAAAAGCTGATTAGGACCTCTAAGAAAGAAACCCAAAAAGGCCGGGCAGAAGACCCGGCCTTTTTTCTTAGCCTTCCCCCCATTTTTTCCAAACTCCACCAGGCCTTCCTCAGCTTCTGGGGGAAGAGCCCCTAAAATTTTCTTGACAACATCTTCTCGCCTGCTCATATATATTGGGAGAGAAATCGGCCTCGGCTGAAAATGTGCTGAGATGTATCCTTAATAGAACGGCCCTAATTCTTTTTACCCGCCTGCCTGCTTTTTTAAGATTGACATTCATTTTTCACAAATGCTAACTTCCCAGTGACAATCTGAGAGGTGGGGCTACGAGATGTGAAAGGGGGGGTGGAGAGTTTCAGTGAAAATAGATCAGGTTGGGCGCAGATCTAAAGAAAGGAGAAAATATGGGAAAGGTTCCAAAAAGAAGGGTGGCCATCGTGGGGGCTTTCACGACCCCCTGCCGGGGTCGTTGGCTTTCAAAGACCCTCTGGGAACTTGGCCAATGGGCAGTTTCAGGGGCGCTTCAGGATGCCAAACTCAACATCTCCAGGATCGAAGCAGGGGTGATTGGCCTATACAACGACATCTTTGCCCGCCAGGCCATTCCAGAGAGCTCCTTTTTGGGCCATATGGGGCTGGCTTTCAAACCTCTGGTGCGGGTAACGAATGGGGGAGCCACAGGAATCTATGCCTTCGGGACCGCATTCGATATGGTGGCCAGTGGTCGGCATGACATCGTGCTTTGTGTGGGCACGGAGAAGGCCACGGACTGTTATGATTTTATGAGTGAGACGCAAACTCCCGAAGTAATCCAGACCATTGCCTGGTCCTGGGATCCACTTTTCGAGCGTGATCAGGGGGCAACGGCCTCAGACTCCTATGCGGAAGTGATCTTATCTTACCTCGATCAATACCCCAATGACCTGAAAATGTCCGTTCGGGGAGAGCTCTTGAGAATTCTCTGCGAGCAGGCCAAAAACAACCCGAACGCCCAGCGGCGGGATGAAATCGTAACTCCCGAGAGAGTGGAGCATTCTCCATGGATTATTGAACCGGCCTTCAAAAAGCTCGAAACCTGCGTTTACACAGAAGGGGCATGCGCCTTGATTTTTGCGGCTGAAGGGGTTGCGGAAGAGATCTGCAAGGACGCCGGGAATCCCCCAATCTGGATTGAAGGAATTGGCTTTGCCAACGAACCCTACTGGTGGGGAATCAGTCATCCTCACAAGCTACCAGGAAGGATTGAGTCAGATCATCTCGCTGCTAAGGCCGCTTTTGAGATGGCCGGAATCACTCCGAAGGAAATCGACGTGGTTGAACTCCATGATGCCTTTCTCCCCCAGTTAGAAATCACCATGGCCGAGATGGGCTTTGTTCGCCTGGGCCAGGCTGACGACCTGATTGAGAAAAAAATTATGGCTCCCCATGGGAAGTTATTGGTCAACCCATCCGGTGGTCTTATTTACGGTGGCCACTTTGTGGGGGGGAGTAACATGTTTTCCGCCTGGTCAGCCAGACGAGAGATGATTAGAAGGGAACTTGAATATGGGCTCGTCCATGGGACCGGAGGCTCGTCCGCCATATATTCCGGTGTAGCCATCCTTCGAAGGGGGGTGATCTGATGGAAAAAGTAATGAGAAGGGCGGAGGAGTATGTGATTCCTCACGAGGCCATCCCAGAGGTGATGAGCCGGATTACGGTTTCTCCCGAAGATAAAGTGGTTTGCGTGGAACGGACTGAACCCATGTTTACCACTTACTGGGCAAGTGCGGGAGAGATTTCCCCATTCTTTCTGGCGGTGATGAAGGAGAAAAAGATTATTGGCGCCCAATGCCCAAAGTGCAAAATGGTCATCTGCCCTCCGTACATGACTCGCTGTCCACGTTGTCAGAGAGAGGATTACAGCATGGTTGACCTGGAAATCGGCATCGAAATGCCCCAGGTCGGTTATATGCTGGCAACTCCGCCGATCACGGTCTTTGCCAACGCCCGATTCGCCAGGTATGCCCCCTTTGGCCGTGGCCGGGTCATCCTCGGAGAATCTCAATCCGCCTTGCCGATACAGGTTTTTACTACAACCGGATTCTTGAAGCCGGGAATTTTCCACCGGGGAACGAAAGTGAAAATCATTTTCCGGAAATACAGGATGGGTTTTTCCACCGATTATTTCGCCGTTCCTCTGGATGAGGTGCCTGAAAAGCTGAGGGATAAGAACGGGGTCGAGGAGACAGCGCTAAAGTGGAAGAGCCTGGAAATTTCTGAGCCTAAGGTAACTGATGTTTACAAGAAGCAGTTCCCCAAGATGCTTCAGGGAGTGAGTAGATTTGTTCAGGCGATTTCCAAGAGCCCTCGTGCTCAGAGAGACCTTATGAACTGGACGCGAAAGATCCAGGTAAAGACCGGCGGGGGGAAGTTCGGCCTGATCCTGGACAAACAGAGGATCCAGATGGTGAAAGAAAAAGTTTCCCGCCCGGACCTAATTCTCGTGATTGAGGATCCAACCCATCTTGTGGGGTGGACCCATGGCGACTCCATCGTCAATTTGATTCGCACAGGTGTTGCCGGGATCGATAATCTTCA